>JAESGC010000020.1_pt1 | contig 190307 bp, 182 predicted proteins | sample 9266221 | NCBI WGS metagenome assembly JAESGC01 (sample SAMN14515568, study PRJNA621660) | algae metagenome | isolation source: Trichormus sp. ATA11-4-KO1 and co-occurring heterotrophs from soil, at the... | place: Chile: Atacama Desert, Tarapaca Region | collected 2009-05-22 | reverse complement strand
GGTGGCTACCTCGAACATCGAAGCAAAACACCCATTGGTATTCAAGTCCTGTGGCGCGGTTGGTTAAAATTGCATGACCTCTGTGAGGGCTGGAAGCTTGCTAAACAGACTTAACGGGAAAAGTCAGCTCAGGATTCTGTGTTGCAAGTTTATAAAACTCAACAGCCAGAAGATGCCCAGCGAATTATCATTACAGGACACTTAGCCAATGCCAAAATAGTTGCTGAATATCTGCGGCTATGTGACGTTTATCTTCAGCCTTCATTGTGGGAGGGAATGCCAAATGCATTGCTAGAAGCAATGGCTTGTGGTTGTTGTTGTATTGCGAGTGATGCGGGTGGGATTCCTGAGGTGATTTTACATGGTGAAAATGGTTTTATATTGCCGCGTTCTCAATTACATAAGTTGGGTGAAGCGGTGCTGGAATGTTTGGCAATGACATCAGCACAAAAAAATACAATTATGCAAGCAGCACGCGATCGCATCCTCACTGAATATTCTATAACTCAAGAGCAACAACGACTTCAAACTTTAATTGACCGCTTGATTCCCAATTCAGCGTAAGCGCCTGTCAAAGCTTCTCCTGCACGTCTCCAAGTGTAATACTCCTCAATTCGCCTCCGGGCATTCAATGCTATTTGAGTTGCTAATTCAATATCATTTTGCAATCGTAACACTGCATCTTTAATTGCTTTGGCTGAACCTGGCTTGACTAACAAAAAATGTCCTCCGTCTTCGCCTAATTCCCGCACCACTGGCAAATCACTAGCAATTACAGGTATTCCCGTTGCCATACCTTCTAAAATCTTCAAGGGACAACAACCTTGAACTAAATTGCGATCGCTGGGCATTAATGGTGCCAAAATCATATCTGAAGCATGAATATGTTTAACCAACTTTGTTTGCGATATCGGTGCTAAAATAGTCAGCTTATCTGCTACTCCCAACTTTAATGCTAGCTGCTTTAATTTTTTAATTTGATCATCTCTACCTTGTCCAATTACTGTTAAACAGGCAAGTAAATCTTTATTTACCAGTTCTAAAGCTTCAATTGCTAAATTTACACCTTGCCAAGGCGAAAGTGTGCCAAAATATAACATTTGTAAGGGTGCATTGACAAAGATATCCTCAGACTTCCAGTTTGAGTTTTTTAAACGGTAGGTAAACACATCTAAATCTACACCGTTGGGAATTACTCGAATTTTCTGTGCCGGGACATTTCGGCTTTGTAAATATGCGGCGGTAACACTGCTGGGAGTCACAATTAAATCGGCTGCTGCCAAACAAATTTGTTCTTGGGAGTGCAATTTGTGCAGTAGTTCTCGATCATCAGCAACAGCAGGATAGCGATATTTTAGCTCAATCGAAGGTAAGCCATTAACTTCAAAGATTAATTTATCGCAATATTGCTTTTTATTAAGTGCAATGACAAAGCCTTCATAAATCGAACGAATATGCACTGTTTCAAATCGGCGACCTTGCAACCACAGCCGCAGTAAATTTTGAAAATACAAAATTCGTTGAATTAAATTATTACCCACGGCAGGCAACATTGTCTGCATAACTTGCGGGAAAATTTCATCAGAATTTATCGGTTCTGCTGTAGGAGAAACTGTTACTAACTGGATATCGCCAAAAGCCATTGCTAAAGCCTTAGAAAAAGCCATAATATGAATTGCTGCACCCTTTGATGCGGGTACAATATCGAAGGAAATGTAAGCTATCCTCGGTTGATTCATAAATATTTATATATTGCGTTGACACTTAATTTTGGGTTTGTTATACTGACGGCGATTTATATTGGTTTCATCTAATATATTTTGGCAAAACTCAGTTTAAAACTAATTTAAATAAAATTAATAAAAATCTACAAAAATATGGAATTTAATTGAGTTGATGGAGCTTGGATAATATGCCTATTGAATTACAACAATTTCGTAAGCAATTAATTTATGAAACGACAGAATTATTTGCTAGTATTACAACTGATTTAGATGATTTAGCAACACTTTCTCAACTTTCAGAACTTAGAAAAAAGAAATATGGCAAAATAGCACTTTACTATTTTTTAGGAGCAGTAACCTTAGGCGTACTGAATTTTATCATATCTGGTTCTGGCATAGCTTCAGGGTTGGTAAGTGTAGTTATTGGCTTGCTAAACTTAGGGTTTATTGGTTTAATAATAGCCTGGATTTATGCCTTGATAATGAGATATAAATTTAGCAGATTAAATATTATTAACTATCGATATGAAGTCACAGAAAAAATCCTAAAAATGCTGGCTAGAGATATAGATAAAATGACTCTAGTCTATATGAAATTATCATTTCAAAAAAATGAGATAAATGAGCATAAAGTAGATACTATACCGCATCCTTACAAAGCGGGATGGAAAATAGATATTTATCAAAATCAATGGTTAAACATTCAAGGAAAGTTTTTAGATAGAACTCGCTTTGCATTAACTGTAACTGGATTATCCAAAAGGCAATACGGTTGGAAACGTAGTAGTAGTGGTAAAAGTAAGCATAAATCTAAAGTTAAACTTGTAGGGTTGGATGTGAACTTAAGCTTAATCTATCCCCAGCGCCGCTACGGAGCAGTTAAAGTTTTAAAAAATGAAGTTAGTGCAGCAATAAAGCTACCCAAGTTAGCTGCTGTGAGAAGTTTAAAAGTTACAGATAAAGCCATACATTTAACAGTGAGAATTGAGCCAAATGTTGCAGAGAGTCAAGAAAAAATTTATCAAACCATTGTCGCGATGTTTTTGAGTCTTTATCAAGTACTTAATTTGGCAAAAATGCTTTCTAAAGAAACAGTATAAAAAACATGATTGGGAAAGTTTTAGTTTTAGGGTTTTTAATTACTGCACTTTTAGGATGTAGTAATAACAAAACTGAAATTGAGTTATCTAAAGAGAATGTTTCGCCAACAACAGTTACAGCGACTAATGTTGCTGATCGCACTGATAAAATTAAGTTTAAAACAGAGGGAGGCTCAGATTTATTTGCCCTAAAACAGCAAGCTGATGGCGCTAAATTAGTCGATGGTAATGACCAAGAATTAGCCAGAATTAAAGCTGATAAATCAGGAAAAATTAAAATTAAAAATGCTTCAGATAAAGTTTTGGGTTATGTAGTAACGGCAAAAGGCTATTGGAAGCTGGAAAACCCTGAACAAAGCCAAGATTTATATATTCTCAGACGGCAGAATGACGGTAATTATCAACTAGAAAATGCCGCCAAGAAAGAAATTTATCAAATTAAGACACGTAAGGATGGCTGGGGAATTGAGACACCAGACAAAAAGTTAGTTTATCAGGTGAGGATTAAAGCAGGTAAAACTTCTTTAAGAAATGCATCTGCAAATACGGTTTTTTCTACAAAATCAGAAATATCACCCATTGCATTTACTTGCTTTGGATTAGACGTTCTCACCCGCGAACAACAAGCGGCTTTAGCTTATGCAGTAAATTTAACAGGAGGACAATAAAAGTTGCAGATTCAGCTAACTTGGATAGATCCAAATACAGAAGAATGTCGAGAACCATTATTAGAAACACCAGTGGTAATTGGGCGGAAATTTCAGCAAATGCCACAAGAAATTAATGGAGAAAGAGTTTCGAGAGTGGTAATTCAAGATGATTTAATTGCAGATTATCATGCTTTGATTGACTGGCAAAATCAAGAGTTAATGATTATTGCTCAGAATACAAATAGCGGTGTAAAAATCAATGGCTTGCAGGTGACTAATAGCAGCTTAAAAAATGGCGATCGCATTCAAATTGGTAGCTGTGAAATTGTAGTAAACTTGGTAGTAGCAAATATATGCGATCGCATGGTAGGTTTCCTGTTCAAACGACGCTGCGATCGCACAGATCAAACAGACTGCCCCTATTGTCATCAGTCATACGCAGAAGACTATGCCTTTTATACCGGATACGGTAATTATCGTCCTGGTTATTGGGGTAATAATTATTATGATAACCGTGATTGCTATTTCTACGACTCCAATACAGGCAGTGTTAACTTTACAGAAGCTGATTCTGTAAGTTTAGAACATGAAAGTGATGCTGATTTTGAAAGCAATATGGGAGCAAGTTAAATGAAAGGAAACAGGGATAATTCAGCTGTTGTAAAAATTTTCAGTATTAAGATTTTTGGATCTTGAATAAAACTTGGTTAATTTACGCCCTTGGTGGTGGTTGGGGACATTTAACTCGCGCTTTATCTCTGGGAAGAATTGCCGCAAATCACAGAAAAGTCAGAATTATTACAAATAGTCCCTATGCACAGCAAATAAATCATGAGGGTTGCTTAGTGCATTGGATTCCCGATAATAATGGGTTTTCGGCAACTTGTATCCAAGTACGGGAAATTTTACTGAATACTCATTATGATTGCTTGATTATTGATACCTTTCCTAGAGGTTTGGGGGGTGAGTTGGCAGACATTTTACCTGAGTTATATCCAATACCCCGGATTTTAATTCATCGCGATATTAACCCGCGCTATATTACTGCCAAGGGTTTGCGGTCTTTTGTTGCGGAAAATTTTGCTGCGGTGATTGTACCAGGAGAAGGTACAGATTTAGGTTTGTGTGATTTGCCTGGTGTACAGCATACCGCACCTTGGTTGATTCGTCATGCGGGGGAATTACCAGATAAAATTACCATGCGATCGCGTATCCTCAAAGTTGATGCATCTATCAAAACTATCCTTGTTTGTGCCACCGGTCAAACATCAGAATTAAGTATTTTTGCTCAAATAGCGCTGCGACTACATCAAGATTTTCCTAAATGTGCAGTGAGAATTTTAGCCCCTGATTGTCCGGTAGATTTTCCAGAGGCTTTATGGGTATCTCACCATCCGGGTATTGAATGCCTAGCCGCAGCTGATGTAGTTGTAGGTGGGGCTGGATACAACACAGTTTACGAATGTGCCGCAGTGGGTGTACCTTTAGTAGCATTAGCTTTTCATCGACTGTACGATCGCCAAAGCAAAAGAGCTGGCAAAGCCTACTGGGTAAGAAATATTGAGGAAGCAGTTACCACTGTAAGAATACTGCTCAACCAAGTAAAAACCGCACAAAGTTCCTCTGTGTCAGCCTATGTTAACGGTGCTGTGCAAGCAGTGAATCAGATTATGAGTTATAAGTTGTGAGTTATGAATTTTATTTCTCACTTTTAACTACTAACTTTTTACCTGTACTGAATCGTGAATCTACGCCACCTGATTCCAATTTTTGATGATTCCGTCTCCAGCTGGGCATTAGAGGCGCGGTTACTGCGCTGGTTAACATTGATTTGGCTGTTTGTCGGATTAATCATGCTGTTTTCGGCATCCTATCCTGTTGCTGACGTGCGTCAAGGAGATGGACTGTACTACTTTAAGCGCCAACTAATTTGGGTTTTAGTTTCCTTGATTGGATTCAACATGATTGTGAATCTTCCTTTACGGAAAATTTTGGGCATGTCCCATTGGTTTTTAGGACTATTTTTGGCGTTAATTTTTGCTACTTTAATCCCAGGAGTTGGTAGAAAAGCTTTCGATGCAGCACGTTGGATAGCCATCGGGCCTATTCCACTTCAACCTTCGGAACTGATTAAACCCTTTTTGGTGCTGCAAAGTGCGCGACTGTTTGGACAATGGGAACGGTTAAGTTGGCTAGCGCGCTTAACTTGGTTAGGTGTTTTCTGTCTAGTACTTCTAGGAATTCTAGCCCAACCTAACTTAAGTACAGCCGCACTCTGTGGTATGACTATTTGGTTAATTGCCCTAGCTGCTGGATTACCTTACAAATACTTGGGAGAAACAGCATTTGGTGGTCTATTATTAGCGCTAATCAGTATTAGCCTAAAAGAGTATCAGCGTCGGCGGGTAATGTCGTTTCTCAATCCTTGGGCAGATCCTACAGGTGATGGTTATCAACTAGTACAAAGTTTACTAGCCGTGGGTTCTGGTAAAACTTGGGGGGCTGGATTTGGTCTTTCCCAACAAAAGCTGTTTTATCTGCCAATTCAGGACACCGATTTTATTTTTGCCGTGTTTGCCGAAGAATTTGGCTTTGTTGGCAGTATGGTGTTTTTGCTACTTTTAGCTTTATTCGCCACCCTAGGATTAATAGTGGCACTAAAGGCGAAGAATAAAGTAAATCGATTAGTAGCGATCGGTGTGACAATTGTGATGATTGGACAATCATTGCTACATATTGGTGTGGCTACAGGTGCCTTACCAACTACAGGTTTACCTCTACCCATGTTTAGTTATGGAGGTAATTCCATGATTTCTAGCTTAGTAGGTGCAGCTTTGTTGATTCGAGTAGCCCGCGAGAGTAGTGAAGCTGAAGTAGTACCATTGCGAAGACACCAGTCTGAAAATAAGCAACAACGGCGGATGTTTCAGAAAAATAAAATCTAACAAAACTGAAAACCACTTTTAACTCAGCACTCCCCTTCGACTTCGCTCAGGGCTAGCGCACTCAGCACTTAGAAAAGCACTCAGCACTTTGCCATAACTCGCAGTCCCACAATTATTAAGTCCCGTTCAACGCCTTCAAGTTCGGCAACTTTCGGCAAATGTCCCCATTGTTGAAACCCGAATGTTTCAAACAGCTTTAAACTGGGTTGATTGTGGGCAAAAATAAAGCCTAAAAGCGTGTTTAAACCTAAATTATGACTTTCGCGAATTGCTTGGGCTAGGAGTTGCCGTCCTAAACCACATCGATGAACTGACGGGGCAATGTAAATACTAATTTCGGCGGTTGAATTATAAGCTGGCCGCCCATAAAATGATTGAAAACTCAGCCAGCCAACAACTACACCCTCTATTTCTATCACCCAAAGTGGCCGTTTTGCAGGCGATCGCCCTTGAAACCAAGTAAGGCGACTGTTCACAGATACTGGTTCTAAATCAGCAGTTGCCATGCGACTAGGAATGGCAGCATTATAAATTGCCACTATTGCAGGCAAGTCAGTTTCAATCGCATGGCGGATACTCATTGCTGCCGTCTCGTCTTTGAGGAATCTTCAGAAAATATTTAATAATAATACAGTCTTCACCAAAGTTAGTGCTGAGTTAAGACAGCGCCGCAGGCACTGCTAACTCTATAAATCCTTCACCACTTACCACTACTGAAGCTGACTTTTCAACATTCATCCTAGAGAAACAGACGAATTTCTCATATTGGGAAGAACAAATATTTTTTATTTAAGTAAGTATATATCTCTTTCGTGAGATTGGGAGTAGAAAAATTTCTAAACTCCTCTTCCAGCAAGATTATTGGCGGGAATTTTACCCTCAATCTTGACATGATCAGCCCAATCATTAAACCTTTTAACAACAAGTATTTCCTAGCTTTTTACCACAATTAACATAGAATCTGACTTAATTTTTGTAGCTAGAATTACAAAAAATATTTTTAGTTTAAATATAGAAAACAAAATTTTATTTACAGCTATAGGTAGAGGTTGGTTTTATTAACACTACCTATGATTAATACAGTTATATATATTTAAAGTTGAGATTTTATGTCTAATAAAATAGTTAAAGATAATGACATTTCTCCAGAGAATAATGATAAAAATTTAACTTTAAACTTAGAGTTTACTCAATTTATCAGTAAATTGAGGACTGGTGTTTGGCTATTTGGGATTCCATCTTGGATTTTTGGCATAACCGATAGGAGTTGGGCGGCATTTGCTGATGGTTATTTATCTACTATGGAAGTTTTCCAGCTTTTGACTACATCCTTCTTTTTTGTAAGCTGGCTGTATTTAAAACCTGAAATGGAAAATAACCAAGATCAAGGATGCTTATGCCCAATTCAAGCAAACAAGCTGGCGTTGAAGAAAAGGCACATGATCAGCCAGGAGTATATTTTACCTTTTCCTTACCTGTGCCAAATCTATCATCTATTGAATTTAAAACATTTAGAAACTGTTCATGGTTTAAGCCTGAATAACCTAAAAATATTGAATATTAGCTATTTCCAGCCAACAAGCATCGGCGGTATCATCAAATTTCAGACAATTTTAGATTCTCCAGTCAATCCTCTAAGAATTTGGAGACAACCGATTGTGGAAGTAGATTTAATCCTACATACTCCCTATACAATTGAATTAAGTATCCCGGTTTACAATAACAAAAGAATAATTGTCATCTTTCAGACTTTCCCTTTAACTGAGAAAGAGCATCAATTATTTATAGATATTTACAGTGACCTAGATTGGCCTAAGCCATTACTGCAAATTGTGTTACATTTTGCTTCTTGTTTAACACTTTTTGAAGATTTACCTTATCTACGTAAATTGGCTGAAGTAAATGTAGAGCGCTTATTTAAATTAAGTATGTTTTCCAACAACGCAAATATGTTGCTTTTTAAAAGATTTGTGGAACTATATGGTACAAGTGGAGCCACGACTAAAATGATTGAAGGAAATCATTAAGTTATATCTTGCACCAGCATCAAAAACCGCCATAGGTGAGAAACATAGGGCTGCATAGCAAAAGTCATCTAAAGATGACTAAACCCTTGGTGTAGTGAAGAGTGCTGATTAAGAAGAAGAGGAGTCAAGATTTTAGTCCACTAAAGTGGACTTGAGCTATTAGCCAAGGAATTTATTTCTTGGCAGGATATGGGGTAGGTGTAAGATATCAGCCTCCCACTAGCTTCGTGCTAGCAAGGGAGCTGCTGCTAGTAATGTTTTAGTGTAAGGGTGTTGAGGATTGGCAAAAATTTGTTTTGTGAGGCCAATTTCCACAATTTTGCCACTATTCATCACAGCGATGCGATCGCACAAAAACCGTGCTAACCACAAGTCATGAGTAATAAACAAGTATGTTAACTCAAATTCTGCCTTTAATGCCAACATCAAATCCAGGACTTGCGACTGTACACTAGCATCTAACATACTCACGGGTTCATCGCAGATTAAAAGTTTGGGACGAGTAATCAAAGCACGAGCTATGGCTACTCTTTGCTGTTGTCCTCCAGATAAATCCGATGGGTAACGCTGATAATACATTTCTGGCGGTGTTAATCCCACTTTCTCCAGCATCCACAAAACTTTTTCTTTTGCTTTAGCCGTATCAGCAAGATTGTGAATAAATAACGGATCAGCTATGCTTTGTCCCACTGTCATCGCTGGATTCAGACATGCATGGGGGTCTTGAAAAATCATTTGCATTTCTCGTCGTGAAGAACGAATTGCTTGACGCGATAATGTAGTCAAATCCTGTCCTAAAAATTCGACTTTGCCAGATGTGGGACGCACGAGTTGCAATATTGTCCTGGACAGGGTACTCTTACCGCAACCTGACTCGCCAACTAAGCCGAAAATTTCCCCTCGATACAGTTCGAGGTTGATCCCATCTACGGCTTTAATTGTTTGTCCTTGTCCTTTAAATAATCTTTCGACAAAGTTCGGTTCTATAGTGTAGTGTTGCTTGAGTTCCGTAACCCGCAATATTGGGTACTGTGAAGAAACTTCCTCACTTCCACCTTCCCCACTCCCCTGATCAACTGCTTGAATATGCAAAGCTGCTTTTAATAGCGATCGCGTGTATTCGTGCTGGGGTTGTCTAAATACAGATTCGGTAGCACCCATTTCTACCATTTTGCCGTTATACATCACACCAATGCGATCGCAATACTCACCCACCATTGCCAAATCGTGAGAAATCAACAGCAGCGCCATATTTTCCTCACTGCACAGCCGCGTTAATTCTTGTAAAATCTGCGCGGAAACTGTGACATCTAAACTGGTGGTGGGTTCATCAGCCACAATTAACTTGGGGTTGAGAAGTAAAGCCAAGGCGATCGCTACTCGTTGCCGCATTCCGCCGCTAAACTCATGAGGATACTGAGACCAACGACTTTCCGGAATATTCACTTTTGCCAAAGTGGCGATCGCTTTTTCTTTGGCTTCCCGCGCTGATAATTCCGGTGAGTGCGCCTGAAGAGTTTCAATGCAATGTTTACCAATTGTCATCAATGGATCAAGGCGTGTCATGGGATCTTGAAAAATCAACGCCACTGCCTCTCCCCGAAATTTCCGCAACTGGTTAGGCATTAAATTAAACACAGACTGTCCTTGAAATGTCACCCGTCCTTCAATCCGACTAGACGAGGGTAACAAGCGCATTGCAGCCCTTCCTAAGGTAGACTTACCACAACCAGATTCCCCCACCAATCCCATTCTCTCACCGCGTTGTAAGGTAAAAGAAACATCATCTATTGCCCAGTTTGTTGCTGCTGCATCGTGCTGAGGATAAGCAACTCGCAAATTTTCAATACAAAATAAGGCTTCACTCATAGTTTAGTTATCAGCCCTGAGCCACCAGTTGGGATAATTTTAAATTTAAGCTAGTCTATCAGATTAGCAATAGTGGGCAAATATTTACCAGGCGATCGCGAACCGAATCAGCTGCAAATAATTAAGTTTAAGATTCATCTCACAAAGCTTTTCTAATTACCTCAGTATCCAATTCTAATAATTCTGCGATTTCCTGAATGCTGAGTCCCCGTTGCACAAGCTTTGGCAAAATCTTTAACTTAGTTTCTAGTTCACCTTCTGCTTTACCTTCTGCTTTAGCTTCTTGATAAACTTTAGTATTTTTCAGGAGGTTTAAATTTAGCATGGCTTCTATTTCCTCGTGGCTTAAATTAGGAAACTTGTAGACGACAATTGTCTCTATAAATTCTATAACTTTTCTTTGGCTAAGAGTGTCTGTTAATTCTTCCTGAGCTTTGTCAATTAGGGTTTTGGCGTATTCTCCGACTTTGTTTTCATTCTCTACAATTAAACGGACAATTCCTACTCCCAGAGAATCATCTGGGACATCTGCAAGTTCATCTAGGTAAAAGCGACGTAAATGAGGTTTCAACAAGCAACGATAACGTAGGGGATAGCTACGTTCATTGCTACGTTTGTCATAGATAACTATTGCCAACCAGTCAGGGTTAGGCGGCTGATATTGGGTGAAGTAAAGGAAAATACTTGTAAACAGTCGATCATAAAATTCATCATCTTTGTAAAACTGAATTTCTACAAAGTACAGTGGTTCCTGATGAAACTCTTCAAGCGGAGAAAATACTCCATCTAAGCGAAAGCTTTTTTGTTTAATTTCTGGTGCAGTAAAGCTATAAATATCGGTGTTAGTATCAGGTTCACCAATAATTTCAAAGAAAATATGCGGAAATTCTTTAAATATCTCGTAAAAAATTGCGTCTGTTTTCATTAATACGAATTACTCAAACATTTTATTCAAAGATTCTCTGACTAATCTTTACAAGAGATTTTTACCAAACTGCTTATTTAGATTAAATATAATTAAAAGTTATCTTCATGAAAAGTTTTTCAAATCAAGAAAGCAGCAGTCACCCCTCCCCACCTTTACTGTTTTTCAACTTGTTGCAAAAATAACTTTCAATTGCCAGTCAAAAATGGGATGATGTGATCACCAGCAAAAAAGGTGAACAATTGTTATTTTTCCTCCTCAGCTTTTTGTTGGAGAATGGCATCACAGTATTGTATAAGAGTTGTCAGGCGATCGCCTATGGTTTTCAGTCTCCCTTGGGCAGTAGATGCTTGCCGCGCTCCTTGAAAAAACATGACATCGATTTCCAACAGCCGCAGCTGTTTACTGATCTCAGTCCGAAAAGATTGCACTCGCGAGTCTCCATCAGCCAAGGGGACAATCTGCTGCTGAAACACTTGCTGCAACTCGGCTACACCTTGTCGAAGTGCAGCTGCATCTACTTGGGTGGAGGTGGTATCGGAACGTAATTGTGCTAGCAAGGTTGCTAGTGCCTGATATTTCTCACGATTTAGAGACATCCAGTGCTAGTTAAGATAGTATTAATGTCAAGAAAATTTTCTTTTAGAATAAACTTTTTTAGCTTCTTATTAAAACTACCAGCCTCAAATCGTTATCTTTGAGGCTTTATTTGCAATAAATGGATTTTCCGCCGTATGATTCTTTCACCCCGGACTAGTTAATTACCACAGGCAATTGGAGAATCATTATCATTTTTTTACCCGTCTCTGGCTGACAGTATTTTCTGACCACGATGCTGTCAATCAAGTCTATCTCTCACTTATCTACCGATCACCTTTAGTCTCTAATGTATGAGCAGCATACTTATCAATTCCACAATCGATCTTGCCCTTCCGGAATGGCTCCAGAAATGCTTAAGGGAGTCATCAGCAAATAGGGGTGAAACCGAAGATGACCGAAGGCATAGTGATGCAGTCTTGATTGGTCAGGCATTTGAATTTGCTTATCAACTGCATCAAGGACAGTACCGCAAATCCGGAGAACTGTACATCAGTCATCCTGTGGCTGTAGCTGGATTGCTGCGAGATTTGGGGGGCAGTCCTGCTATGATAGCAGCTGGATTTCTTCATGATGTAGTTGAAGATACAGATGTCACAATTGAAGAAATAGAAGAACGCTTTGGCGCCGAAGTGCGGCAATTGGTAGAAGGTGTTACCAAACTTTCTAAAATCAATTTCAAAAGCAAAACTGAAAGCCAAGCGGAAAACTTCCGGCGGATGTTTTTGGCAATGGCGCAGGATATCCGGGTAATTGTGGTGAAGTTGGCAGACCGTTTGCATAATATGCGAACTCTACAATACATGTCAGAGTCTAGCCGTCGCCGTAGCGCGCAGGAAACCCGCGATATTTTTGCCCCCTTAGCAAATCGCTTGGGGATTTGGCGGATTAAATGGGAACTGGAAGATTTGTCTTTTAAGTATCTGGAACCAGATGCCTTCCGTGAAATTCAACAGCATGTTTCCGAAAAACGAGCGGCGCGGGAAGAGAAACTGGCCAAAGCTACAGATATGTTGCGAGAGCGTTTGCAGCAAGCTGGAATTCACTGTCAAGACATCAGTGGTCGTCCCAAGCATCTTTATAGCATTTATCAAAAGATGCAACGGCAGCAAAAAGAATTTCATGAAATTTACGATTTGGCAGCCCTGCGGATTATTGTCCAGACCAATGAAGAATGCTATCGGGCTTTGGCAGTAGTTCATGATGCTTTTCGTCCGATTCCCGGTAGATTTAAAGACTACATTGGATTGCCCAAGCCTAACCGTTACCAATCGTTGCATACTGGAGTGATTGGGCTGACTGGTCGTCCTTTGGAGGTACAAATTCGCACGCTGGAAATGCATCATATCGCTGAATATGGTATTGCTGCCCATTGGAAGTACAAAGAAACAGGTGGTTCCACTAGCCAATTAACAACCGCAGATGAGAAGTTTACTTGGCTACGCCAGCTGCTGGAATGGCAAAGTGATCTCAAGGACGCTCAAGAATATCTTGATAGTGTCAAAGACAATCTATTTGAAGATGATGTCTATGTCTTCACCCCTAAGGGGGATGTTGTACCCTTGAGTCCCGGTTCTACCTGTATAGATTTTGCTTATCATATTCACACAGAAGTGGGGAACCATTGTGCAGGGGCGCGGGTAAATGGACGGATGGTACCCTTGTCAACACGGCTACAAAATGGCGATATTGTGGAGATTATCACCCAAAAGAATAGCCATCCTAGTTTAGATTGGTTGAACTTTGTCAGGACTTCCGCAGCCAAGTATCGGATTAAGCAATGGTACAAGCGATCGCGCCGCGATGAAAATGTGGCTCGGGGACGAGAGTTGTTAGAAAAAGAACTGGGTAAAACTGGTTTTGATAACTTGCTGAAGTCAGAAGCAATGCAGACTGTGGCGGAAAAATGTAATTACCACAGCGTAGAAGATTTACTTGCTGGTTTGGGTTACGGTGAAATTACTCTCAACTTAGTATTAAATCGTTGGCGAGAAGTAGCCAAAGGACAACAACCCGCTAACGTTGTCCCTCTATTTCCTCCCAAAGAGCCAACTACATCAAAAGCTGTGCGAGATGCACCACCTATCAGCACACGTCCTTGTGATTCGCCAATTGTTGGTGTAGAAGGGCTAGTGTATCATTTAGCTGGGTGTTGTACCCCGATTCCTGGTGAACCAATTATCGGTGTCGTAACGCGGGGTAGAGGAATTTCTATCCATCGCCAAGGGTGTAGCAATCTCGAAAGTGTAGAGTATGAGCGCTTAGTACCAGTTAGTTGGAACTGTGCTACCGAAATTAGCAGTCGTCCGCACACTTATCCAGTCAATGTACAAATCGAAGCGCTGGACCGTGTGGGGGTATTAAAGGATATTTTGTCACGGTTGAGTGACCAAGGGATCAATGTGCGTCATGCTCAGGTAAAAACAGCAATTGGTCAACCAGCATTAATAGACTTGGGAATAGATATACGCGATCGCTCTCAACTTGAGCAAGTGTTTACTCAAATCAAGAAGATGAGTGACATTTTGAATATCCGCCGCCTCGGTCAAATTGACGAGTAAAGTATGAATCAATTCAAAATTCAAAATTTAAAATAAAAATACTGTGCCGATTATTTGTAGTGATGCATCCAGGCTAAAATTTGGCCCAAAAATCTTTAGGTTGGTTGAGGAACAAAACCCAACAAAGCCTCGCAAATGTTGGGTTTTGCACTCTGCTTTACCCAAACTAACAATCATACTTAACAGTAGAGGTTGGTATCATTTAATTAATTGAAAAACACTGTAGCTTGCAAAAAAAATACTAACTCCGCGACTGAATTTTGCGAATTAATTCATAAAAAGGTTGCCAATTATCTTCCTGCGTGATAGGTTCCCAAATTGATTCAATCACAGGTCTTAACAACACTGTTTGAGGATTACAATCAGCAAGAGTTCGGGAAATTACATCCATTTGTTTAGGATCAAAATTATGCAAAATTTTATGGTATAGCACACACCAATTATCAAAAATATTTGATGTCCCTGATGCTGGTACAATATCGGAGTTTTTCAACACCAGCGCTGGTTCATCTCGCCATTCAGGTGAAAAAGTACGAGCCATTTCATAAAAAAACTGATGATAACCAACTTGGCTATCTTGTAAGAATTGAATAGTTAAATTTACCAGATCATCTGCTTCTGCACACTGCAATTGTGTAAAACCCAACTTTTTTAACATTAAAGAGCGGTATTCAGTCTGATAATATTTGTTAAATTTTGCTAAACCTGTCTCCATTGCCGCTTTATCAATAATTGCCTTTAATGGCTCTTGAAGCATTTCTAAATTCAATTGGCAAATACTTGGCTGATGGCCATAACAATACCGTCTATAATAATCGAAATAAGCTGCCGTAAAAGACGGGTCATAAGTCGGAATAAACGCATAAGGACCATAGTCAAAACTTTCTCCTGTAATCGACATATTGTCAGTATTCAGGACTGCATGACAAAAGCCAGCGGCCATCCACTGTGCTGCTAGTTCTGCAACTCGTTTAACTAATTCTGCATAAAATAAGACATATTGATCTTTTTCCCCAAGTAAATGGCGGTAATAATACTCAATTACATGGTCTAACAGTTTCTGACTTAAATCTGGACGCTGGAGATAGTGTAAGCGCTCAAAAGTGCCAAAGCGAATATGGGATCTATTCATCCTGACCATCACAGATGAACGTGTAGGTGAAGGTTCATCACCCCGCCACAGGGATAAACCAGTTTCAATCATGGTTAAACAGCGAGAGGTGCGTACCCCCAATTGGTGCAATGCTTCTGCTGCTAGAACCTCTCGCACCCCACCTTTGAGTGTCAGCATTCCATCGCCACCACGAGAGTAAGGCGTTTTTCCAGAACCTTTTGTCCCAAAATCATATAATTCGCCATCAGTACCACGTACTTGGCCGTAGAGAAAGCCTCTACCATCACCCAAGTGAGGATTATATTCACCAAACTGATAGCCGTGGTAACGCAGTGCTAATAATGGCTGGCGTCCGTGAAATTTGCCAAAGGTGGTAATAAAATCTTCATCTGTAACAGCTTGGGTATCTAGTCCCAAAAGTGGTAACAATGCGTCGTTGCGCCAGCGCAGAATGTGTTGGGGAAATTCGGCGGCCATGACCTCATCGTAGTAATCATTACCCAAAGATGCCAAAGCTGGTTCGTAGTTGAGGGTGAGAAAAGAATTGTGAGAATTTTCGTGGTTAGGAGTTTCAGCCAGAGTCATTACGAGCAAAGCTAATTGATTCTATCTTTCATACTAACTCTGGCAGGAAGGGCAGTGTGAATTACAAAGTTAAACTTTAGGCGGCAAGTAGGTATAAAACACCATTTATAATTTTGACGCATAAAGGTGACTAGTACTAATAAAAATAATATTATTCATCAGGAAAAATCTATAGATTAAAAACTAATCTTTGCTTTAATCCCCAAAGATAAATTTTTACTATACTAAAATTATATTAATTATCAATAACCAACTTGATTGACCAAGTTTTGTAAATGTAAAATTCAATTCTCACAAAATTTTAACTACTCATTGAAAATTTAGAACAATATGAGTCAAGAGAAATAATACCTTCAGGTTTATGGACAATTTGAAATCTGCCACAAATGGTTGTCTTAACTAAATTTTAAAATAATTATAACTATTAATAACATATATGATATTTAATGTAGGAATATTTTTGACTTTTTCATTTTTATAGGTATTATAATTTTAAAATGAACTCTTGTGTTAATATATAAAAATTTCAGTGACACTGATGTTATAAGTACTAATTATGATTATTTAAGTATAGATACAGCATAAACAAGTGAAACTAAATTACATAAAACAAAACTTAAAAATTAGTACCTACAATGACATAATAAGCATTTATAAACAGGATCATTGATAATCTTCATCCACCTAAAACACTTTTTGATAGTTAACCTCAAGCACAGTATATGGATGCGGAAAACTGGACTTATCGACTACAAAGGGCACTACCAATGAGTTCCCGCGCACTGCTGTTAGTCAATCGTTATGCTCGCCAAGGGGAAAAGCGTCTGTCGGAAGCCATTCATTGTCTTGAGAAACTAGGCTTTGATTTAATTGAGGAGTCCGCAGAAGATCCCAAACAGCTTGCCGAAGTTATTGTTCGCCACCAGCATGAAATTGACTTGGTAATTATTGGCGGTGGTGATGGTACTCTCAATGCCGCAGTCGATGCTTTAGTTGATACTCAATTGCCTTTGGGAATCTTACCTTTGGGAACTGCCAATGACTTGGCCAGGACTTTGGGAATTCCTAACTCCTTAAACGAAGCTTGTAAAGTTATTGCCTACGGTGAACTGCGACGTATTGACTTAGGGTGGGTGAATGGCAAGCACTTTTTTAATGTTGCTAGTCTGGGATTGAGTGTGAAAATTACCCAGCGACTTACCAAAGAAGTCAAACGTCGTTGGGGTATATTTGCTTATGCTGCCACTGCATTGCGAGTGATTTGGGAAGCTAGACCCTTTAGTGCAGAAATTAAGATTAATGGTAAATCTTTTCGTGTGAAAACGGTACAAATTGCCGTCGGCAATGGCCGCTATTATGGGGGTGGCATGGCAGTAGTTCATGACGCTACCATTGATGATCAAAGACTGGATCTCTATAGTCTAGAAATAGAACATTGGTGGCAAATTATTCCTTTACTGCCTGCAATGCGACAAGGAAGGCATATTTATTGGCGGGGTGTTCGCACCATTCAAGGGCAGGAAATTGAAGTTTATACACGTAAACCACTTCCTATCAATACAGACGGTGAAATCACAACCTACACTCCTGCTCATTTCCGGGTAATTCCTGAGGCTGTGGGTGTTTTAGTACCGCCAATTGAAGTATTTTGAGGTTGAAAAGTTGAATTGATAAAAGTGATAAGTTAAAATACATCTATAATCAATAGCAATTTGTTCATATCTAGTCTAGAAAATCTGTGGTTGCATTTGTATTCACATTAATATAGCTAACTAAAGCTGGGTATTGTGACCAATCACATCAACTCACGCCAAATGCATTTAAGATTTTCTCAAGAAATTAAGTTTTTGCTGCAACGCTTGGCAGAACAGCCCTTAACTCTAGGTGATGTTCTGGCAGAAACCTCCGAAAGAGGTTTTAACTTGGTAATTACATTGTTAGTTTTACCATTTTTGTTTCCCACACCACCAGGATTAACTGGCCCTTTTGGTGTTGCTTGCTTGTTGTTGTCAGTACAGATGATTTTAGGTAGGCGATCGCCTTGGCTACCTAAAAGAATTGCTAGTTACAAATTTCCTCGTCCGTTTGCTCAGTTAATTTTACAAAATCTGCGGCGTTTAACCAAGATAATAGAGAAAATTACCCGTCCCCGGCTGACAAAAATTGCCCATCATCCTTTAACATGGCGCATCAACGGGTTTTGTATCTCTTGGTTGACCGTATTACTAATTTCACCAATTCCCTTTACAAATCCCATCCCCACCGTAGGTATTTTACTTTTAACAATTGCTACTATCGAATCTGACGGTTTACTGATTTGTTATAGCTACGCTATAACTGCCTTAATTACCTTATTATTTGCATTTATTGGTTATGCACTGTGGTTAGCTCCCAGTTTGCTGCCATCGATACTTAGGTGACTGAAGCAAGAGGGAATTAGCATCTTCATCAAAGCAAAAATTAATATCCACGCGTTCGCTCTATATTGTCAGCAGGCAAGTCTCTTTTCTACCTCTTACCCTCTACCCCCTAGCCGCAAACGCCGAGTAGTGTAAAAATATCTTTACTTTCATAGCTGCAAAAAACGAACCATGACAATGCATTCTCCTCTCCAACGTGCATTTACTGAGCGCCGCGTCCTCAAAGTGATTAGCGGCTTGAATAACTTTGCTCGCGATCGCGTTGCTGCTACTATCAAAGCGGCTGAACTTGGTGGTGCTACTTTTGTTGATATCGCTGCCGATCCTGCTTTAGTGCAGTTAGCTAAAAACTTGATAAATTTACCAGTTTGTGTATCAGCCGTAGAGCCAGAAAAGTTTGTCCAAGCTGTGGCAGCTGGTGCAGATTTAATTGAAATCGGCAATTTTGACAGTTTTTATGCCCAAGGTCGCAGATTTGAAGCAGAGGAAGTTTTAGCACTAGCTCACCAAACCCGCGCCCTCCTGCCAGAAATCACCTTATCTGTGACCGTTCCCCACATCCTGGAACTAGACCAACAGGTACAGCTAGCAGAGGAATTGGTAAAAGCTGGAGCCGATATTATCCAAACCGAAGGCGGTACCAGTAGCCAACCAGCACACCCTGGCACTCTGGGATTAATGGAAAAAGCCGCTCCCACTTTGGCAGCAGCTTATGAAATATCTCGTGCAGTATCCGTACCAGTATTGTGTGCTTCCGGCATTTCTAGCGTGACAGCACCCCTAGCGATCGCCTCTGGTGCAGCTGGTGTTGGTGTGGGTTCCGCTATCAACCAACTCAATAGCGAAGTAGCCATGATTGCTGCTGTGCGTAGCTTAGTTGAAGCTTTAGCAAGTGCAAACAACCGGGCGATCATCTAGTTGAGTTGGGGACTGGGGACAAGGGCAGGGCTGTTTCATTCGCTTGTGTTGGAGATTTGTCAAGATGATAATCTCACGCAAAGGCGCAAAGACGCAAAGAAAAATCAGGTATTTCGGACTGAAGATGCCAAAATTTTTGGTCTTAATTGTGGATTTGCCCTTGCAATTTTAACCCTTTTAGGGAACGAATCAGCCCTGGGGACAAGGGGATGAGGGGACAAGGGGATGAATTTACTCAATGTCCTACTCAGCACTCCCCTTCGACTTCGCTCAGGGCGAGCGCACTCAGCACTCAGCACTCACAGAAGCACTTTATCCAAGGTATAAATCACCTGGTCTTGCTGTTCATGTGTCAGTTCTGGGAACATGGGTAAGGAAAGAACTTCCTGACAAGCCAACTCTGCCACTGGTAGTTGCCCTGGTTGATAGCCCAAACTTTGATAAACTGGCTGCAAATGTAAAGGATAGGGATAGTAAACCATTGAACTCACTCCCCGTTCTTGCAGTTGACTACGTATCGAGTCTCGGTAAGTGGTGCTAGAACCATTTCGTCCCTCACTAGAGATGCGAATGGTGTATTGATTCCAGACACCAACGCCTCCAGCTAATTCCTGGGGTGTAATGATCCCTGAAACTTGACTGAGAAACTGTTGGTAATAAGCTGCGATCGCCTGCCTTTGCTTGTTCCAAGTATCAAGATAACGCAGCTTAATTTGGAGAATAGCCGCTTGTAAGGCATCTAGGCGGCTATTTACACCAATTTCCTCGTAGTAATAGCGGTTTTTCTGCCCATGTTCCTTGAGTACCCGCAGCTTAACAGCAAGTTCAGGATCGTTAGTAATAATTGCCCCTCCATCGCCACATCCACCCAAATTCTTTGTAGGGTAAAAACTAAAACAACCAATATGTCCTATGCTGCCGACTTTTTGCCCACCCCAACTTGCTCCTGTGGATTGAGCGCAATCTTCAATCACTGCTAAATTGTGAGATTGGGCGATCACCATTAGTGCTGTCATATCCACTGGTTGCCCAAATAAATGAACTGGGATAATAGCTTTAGTTTGAGGTGTAATCGCCGCCGCTATTTGCTGCAAATCGAGATTAAACGTAGTAGTGTCTATATCAACAAAAATTGGTTTTGCACCTACGGCGCTGATGACTTCAGCTGTTGCCACAAAAGTGAAGGGTGTGGTAATGACTTCATCACCCATACCAATTTTTAAGGCTCGTAGTGCTAAGTAGAGCGCATCTGTACCAGAGTTACAAGCTATACAATTAGTCACCTGATGATAGGCAGCAAACTGTTGCTCAAAGCCTTCAACCAGGGGGCCGCCAATATAACGCCCAGAAGCCAAAACCTCTAAAACAGCTGCACTCACTTCTGCTTCGATGGAGGCGTATTGCTGCTTGATGTCAAAGGCAGGAATAGAATTTACGCTTTGGATCATGAGTTTTCATTTTATTTTGAATTTTGAATTGATATTTTTCTTGACCAAATGTATCATCAATTAACCGATTATTTTTTAAAGGACAATAATAAATTTTGTCTAAGCTATCAATATATAGCATTAAACTGTGTACCGCATACCATGTATCCATCAAAACAGTATCAAATGGTAAAAGCTTTTGATACACAAGGCTTTTGAGCATGTCTTTCACATGATCTATCTTGGTTTATTTAAAAATAATTATAACAATCAATTTTAATTAGTGAATATTAACTACAATAGCAACAAATATCAGCCATTTTTTATCTGAAAGTTTATTAAAATTTTTAATTAAAAGTAAAATAATTTTAATATTTATTACAAAAAGTCAAAAAAAGCTGTAATGTAAATAAACTATGCACAGACTACGAGAAAGAGCATCCTGAGAAAATTTCTTTGTAGAACAAATGTGCGATCGCAAGTACGCCATCCTCGGAACTGGTGCATTAGGCGGGTTTTATGGTGCTAGACTGCAAAAAGCTGGTTTAGATGTCCATTTTTTACTCAAGAGTGATTATGAACACGTAAGCAAATCTGGTTTAGTTGTCGATTCCAAAGACGGTGATTTTATTCTTCCTCAGGTTAATGCTTATAACGATGTAAACAAGATGCCACAATGCGATGTGGTAGTGATTGCACTGAAGACGACACAAAATTATTTACTGCCGAAATTATTGCCGCCTGTGGTTAAAGATCATGGGGTGGTGTTGGTGTTGCAGAATGGATTAGGCGTGGAAGAGGAAGTTGCCCAAATTGTGGGTAATGTTACAGTTATCGGTGGTTTATGTTTTCTGTGTTCCAATAAAGTAGGTTTAGGACATATTCGCCACTTAGATTATGGGAAAATTACTATGGGGGAATATACCCATCAATATTATCCTGGTGGAATTACAAATAGGATGCAGCAAATTGCTGATGACTTTAACAGTGCTGGGATTCCCATTGAATTAGCTGAAGACTTACTGTTAGCGCGTTGGCAAAAACTGGTGTGGAATATCCCCTACAATGGGCTTTCCGTAATTCTCAACGCTAGAACAGATGAATTAATGGCAGATGCTAGCACTCGCATTTTAGTAGAACAATTGATGAATGAAGTGACAACTGGGGCGAAGAGTTCGGGGCGGATTATTCCTAATAGTTTTATGCAAACTATGCTCAATTACACTGCGGAAATGAAGCCTTATCGTACTAGCATGAAAATTGACTATGATGAACGTCGCCCTTTGGAGGTAGAAGCTATTTTTGGTAACCCATTACGAAAAACCCAAGCTGCTGGTGTGAATTTACCACAGATTACCTGTGTGTATCATCAGTTGAAGTTTCTCGATGGGAAAAACAGAGGATGAAGGAGTGTTTTTCTAGCGTACTTACGCATAAATATTTAGCCATTTTTCCATACAAATGAAATCGCTGCATTCCAATACTGTCCCCTTTCCCCTATTCTTAACGTACAGACTCTAGAATTACTGCTGTTGTCACGAAACATAACAGGATAATTCCTAAAGGGACAAAAACATTAAGTAGCAAGTACATGAGGATGGGAATAATATGTAACACACCTAATGCACTTGATAGCACGTAAGCGATCGCCAAGCCAAATAGTACCAACAAGAAGTATTTCAGGGACTTAGAGGCTAAACGAACTAAAAAAGTGTTTTGATTGGTCATCATAATTTTTTTCCTCGCAAAATGTAGAGAAATTGTTAGTAGTGAATCTTCTTACTAGGTGAAGAGTAAATAGACTTTTGCTGTTCTTGGAGATTGTTTTGCTGACTATAATTAGTTAACAAGTAAAATGAAATAAATAAGCTTAATAACAGCAGCAAAAAATTTCCTAACCCTGATGGATAATTATTTATTTCTCGCTTGATACCACATTTGAGGCAAACATATCTATTGGGATTATGTACATCTTGAGCAAAAGGACAGTGACTTTGATTGCAGTCATGATCACAATGTTTTTCTAACATCTTGTAACCTCGTGTAGGATGGAAACTGACAATCTGGTAATCAACACGCTCTACAAAATTCAGCTAGTTAATATCTACAGCTGATTAATCTGTGCAAGTAACTAAGTTTGCAGTAGTAGCACTGCGACAATCTCCCCTCAACCACGGTTGCTTAACGCTCAACTTAACTTTACCTGTCTTGATTACAAGAATAATACAATGAAAATTTTTTCGCAGTAGGATACGGTAGCTTCCTTCTGAGTAGGAAAAAGTAGTTTGTAGTATGTTCGGTAGGAAGTAGTAGTGAAAATATAGTTATAATTGAGTATAAATGCTACATACAAGCAATCAATGGGTGCGGAAGAGGCCTTAGAGTTTTTAGATCATTTAGTTTTTTTGCAGACAGGAAAGCACTTAGATAATGCTCAAAGAATAATTTTGCTCAATTTATGGGAAGACGAGAAACGGACTTATCAGAATATAGCTGACAGCCGTGGTTACACAGAAGCACATTTAAAAGCTGTTGGTGCTGAACTGTGGCAAATACTTTCCCAGATACTCCAAGAAAAAGTTTCAAAATCAACATTCCCGACTGTAGTTCAGAAGTTTTGGAAAACCCAACACTCGCAACAAATCTGCCTTACCCACAATTCAACAAGCAATAACGAGAAATCGCCACACTTAGATACTAACTTTGTGGGACGCGATCGCGAACTAGCTGATCTCAATGATCTTGTCAGTCAGGGAGCAAAAATGATTCTGATCCAAGGTAGGGGTGGTATTGGTAAAACAACCTTGGCGCGGAGGTATTTTAAAACTCAAGGCTTATACTTCTTAGAGTTGTGGATGGCTCAAGATACCCAAAATATTGTCTCGATAGAAAATGTAGTTGAAGAATGGCTGAGGGGAGACTTTGATGAAGAACCAGGAAAAGAATTTGGGATAAATTTAGATCGTTTGCGGCGAAAACTCCGGGATGGAACTAGGAAAATTGGGGTGTTAATTGACAATCTAGAGTCTGCATTAGATTGCAACGGTCGGATTATTACCCATCGTCGTCCTTATGTAGAATTATTGAGAGTTTTGGCAGATCCGACAATTAAATCTGTCACTTTAATTACTAGTCGTGAACGCCTGCATGAATCTGGAGTTGATGTCAATTTTTATCCCCTACAAGGTTTAGATGAATCTGCCTGGAAACAATTTTTTACTAGTCGCCAGATTAATTTTCATGCAACAACACTGAGCGAAATTTGCCAAGCTTTTGATGGTAATGCTAAAGCCATGCAAATTATCAGTGGAGTTATTGCCACAGATTTTAATGGTAATTTAGATGTTTATTGGCGAGAAAATCAGCATGATCTATTAATTGAAAGAGAATTAGAACATTTAGTTACTAGCCAATTTGACCGCCTGGAACAACTAGATAATACAGCCTATAAACTACTTTGTCGTTTGGGCTGCTATCGTTATCAAGATATAACCCACGTCAGTATTCAAGGTCTACAATGCTTACTTTGGGATGTGCCAGAAACACAATCTAAACGAGTAATTAAATCTCTGTGTGAACGCTCTTTAGTACAATATAGTAAAGGTAAATACTGGTTACATCCAGTGATTTGCACAGAAGCGATCGCCCGGTTAAAACAAAATGGTGAATGGCAAATAGCTAACCAAAAAGCAGCAGAATTTTGGAATACTAGTGTTACTCAAGTTGAAGAACCCCAAGATGCCTTAATGGCACTAGAAGCTTATCATCATTATATGGAGATTGGTGACTTTGAACAAGCAGCCAATATTATTATCCGGGGCAGAAATAACAAATGGGATAAAATTTTGTCTTTAGGTGTGTTGTTAAACAGATTAGGTTTATTAGAAACTTTAATTTCTGTGATTACACCCTTAATTGAGAATTTAACTTCTGATTATCTTCTCAGTATACTTTATAATATGCTGGGGCGAGCTTATCACCAAATAGGTAATATTGAATTAGCTTTGCAATGTCACCAAAATGCTAGAACAATTGCGGAAAAACGTGACATTTTTCAAGAAAGAATATCTAGTAGTTTTAATTTAGGACTTGCTTATATAGACTTGTGGGAACTTGCACAAGCTAGAAATATTTTGTCCTTAGTTAAGAACCTCAGTGAGACAGATCCAAAATATTCTCAATATGTAGTTTATTCTCTGTGTTGTTTGGCTTATTTAGATTCTTCTATAGGTATGAGAGAAAATGCACTCAAGATGTTACAAGATGTAGAGTCAGGCATTTCCAGTGATAAATTAACATCTTGGGGAAAAGGAACTAGTTTACTATTTATCAGCTTAACGTATCAAAATTTGGGTTATATAAACAAAGCTTTTGATATTGGACAACAAGCGATCGCTCATTGTGAATGTAATCAGTTCACTTTCTTAAAATCGAGAGTTATATCTTGTCTAGCTGCCTTGCATCGAGAGCAGGGAAGATTTTTAGAGGCGATAGATAAACATTTAACAGCTATTGCCAACATGACTAAGGTTTCTGATAAATGTAATTTAGCGGAAGCATACTATCAATTGGGTTTAACTTATCAAAGAATGGGTGAAATTAATCAGAGTCAGGAGAATTTTAATCAGGCGATCGCTCTTTTTCAAGATATGCCAGCACCGCAGCAAGTTGAGAAAGTACAAACAGCAATGAAAAGCTAATCACAAATATACCAGTTGAATGTTTTATATACTTCTCAACCCAATGGGTCTTGGAAAAGTGAGCAAATACCTTTAGGCTAAATTGATACACTTACTCGTCTCAGAAGGTATCAAATGCGAGATCCACAGAAGAACCAAATTAAAATCGATCCGGCAACTCTTGTTTTGATTGTGTCTGTCTTAATACTTTTACCACTTTTAATCACTGGTTTTTTCTTTCAATGAGCTTGATGAGTGCTTTTCTAAGTGCTGAGTGCTGAGTAAAAATACCAGTCCCCAGCAATGCACTGAGCTTGTCGAAGTGTTCCCAGTTCATCAAAGCTACTTAGGTAAAACCTGGCGCAGTGCTGTTAAAAGTTGGTCAACACTTTCTTTGCGACTATTAAAACCCATCAATCCCACGCGCCAAACTTGACCAGCTAGTTCACCAAGACCACCGCCAATCTCGATATCATATTCATTGAGTAACTGCCGAGCGATCGCTTTACCGTCTACATTCTCTGGAATACGGACGGTGGTAAGAGTTGGCAGTCGGTACTCCCTGTCAACGTGCATACTTAACCCCAAATCTTCCAACCCTTCCCAGAGATACTCTACATTCTGTTGATGACGCTGCCAGCAGTTAGCTAATCCTTCCTCTGCTACTAAACGCAGTGCTTCTCGCAAGCCATAATATAAGTTAATAGGTGCGGTGTGGTGATAGGTGCGTTCCTTCCCCCAATATTTACCCAGCAATGACATATCCAAATACCAGTTTGTCACTTTTGTGGAGCGCTGCTGCAATTTCTCCATTGCACGGGGACTCATGGTAAAAGGTGAAGCACCAGGAGAACAACCCAATCCTTTTTGGCTACAACTATAAGCTAGGTCAACTCCCCAAGCATCCAAAAATATGGGGACACCACCCAAACTTGTAACTGTATCTACCAGTAACAGAGTCCCAAATTCACGACATACCTCAGCCACCCCGTCCAAAGGTTGACGTGCGCCTGTAGAAGTTTCCGCATGAACCAAAGCCAGAATTGCCGGACGATGAGTTTCTATGGCTGTGCGGAGTTCATCAAGGCTGAAAACTTGTCCCCAAGGTTTGGTGATAGTTCGCACATCTGCACCATAGCGTCCAGCCATATCAACCAGGCGATTACCAAAGTAACCAGCTACACCAATCAAAACCACATCACCAGGTTCCGTCGCATTGGCGATAGTTGCTTCCATTGCGGCTGAACCAGTACCACTAACAGCTATAGTCAAGGGGTTTTCTGTCTGCCATACGTAGCGCAGTAGAGATTGAATCTCATCCATAAGTTCCAGAAAAGCCGGGTCAAGATGCCCAACTGGTGGGGTATTCATCGCCTGAAGAACAGCAGGATGGGCATTTGATGGCCCTGGCCCCAACAGTAAACGGGAGGGAATTTTTAGAGGTTGGAGTTGTAAACGCTGACTGTCGTTAATTGAGATGGTTGGCGTCATAATTTGCTCTCGCCTAGACGATATTTAAATGTTTGAATCAGTCTATTGTTTACTATCAATATCTCATGTGCCGGAAGCTGCGATCGCGCCAAAGTTTTAAACTAAGTCCGAGGAGGGATTTTTGCTAGTTCGTAATTCAGTAAGTCAGGATAAATATTGGCAATGAGTAAAAAACGCTCAAGCTTAAAACCTTTGCAGGGAGCGAATCGAAAACTCCGACGCAGGTTGAATCTCCAGGGAGAGGTGGCATTAGCAACTGCACCAACCCTAATAGTATTAACTGTGATGACTCTAGTGGAAGTACTAAGTCAGCAACGTTTGTTGTTTGCATCTCTAGCCTCCAGTGCATTTCTGATTTATCTTGACCCACAGCATGGCACAAACGCTGTGCGAACTCTGATTATCGCCCAGATGACGGCTGCAACCATTGGATTTATTACCTATTTTTTTCTTGGTAGTGGGTATCTTTCAGGTGGTATTGCAACGGTAATTGCGATCGCCTTAATGATTTTACTAGATGCGATGCACCCTCCGGCTGTTGCTACTTCCTTGAGTTTCGCTTTAAAGGCTGGTAATATCAGTAACCTGATTTTGTTTGCCTTAGCCGTAGGAATCACCGCCGTTTTGGTAGGATTGGAGCGTTTTGCTCTGTGGATGTTGGCACGTTATGGTCATGAGTAGGGAGTAGGGAGCAGAAGTATGATAGATATAATTTCTTACTCAGCACTCAGCACGGGCTATAAGCGCAGCCATGCCCGCAGGGCTTTACAGCACTCAGCACTCAGCACTCAGCACTGAGAAAGGCACTCAGCACTCAATTATCAACAAATAAAAATTATGGTTTTTGCAGGGAAACGACCGCATAATTTAGGTGTTCGCAACGGCAAATTAGCACCTTGTCCTAATTCACCTAACTGTGTTTCTAGCCAAAGTACAGATTTAGTTCACACAATTGCGCCACTAACTTTCACATCTTCCCCAGAACAAGCGATCGCTCATCTTAAAAATATCATTCAATCCTTACCCAGAACTAAAATAATTACCGAAAGTGAGGATTATTTATATGCAGAATTTAAAAGTGCTTTAATGGGATTTGTCGATGATGTAGAGTTTTATCTAGACCGGAGTGCTAATATCATTCACGTCCGCTCGGCTTCCCGCTTAGGTCAAAGTGATTTGGGTGTCAATCGTCAAAGAATAGAAACAATTAGAGCCAAACTCTCATAATTATTGCCCCTTACCTTGCAGGTAATTGGTAATGGGTTTTGTCATTTCCCATTATCAATTGCCTAGCTCATTTGATTAACTTAACTGTGACTACTAGCTACACTAATCCTACTGCGAACATATCCATTCTTCTCAAATCGCTCTTGCAGAATTTGCTGATATACAGCTTCGTAACCATCAACCATTTTTTGCTGGCTAAAATGATTTTCAACGTGTTTCCGACAGGCGTAGCGGTCTAACTCTGTTACTTTGTCAATAGCACTGACAAAATCTTCAATTTCATGGCAAATAAAACCCGTTTTGCCGTGGTCAATTACTTCTACAGTAGACCCTAGTTTCATTGCGATAACTGGCGTACCTGCTGCCATTGATTCAACCATAACTAAACCAAATGGCTCTCGCCAAGTAATAGGAAACAGTGTTGCTACTGCACCTCCCATCAAAGCATTTTTTTGTATATGGTTAGCTTCACCGAGATACTCAATTTGTTTGCCATCAATTTGTGGCTTGATTTCCTGTTCAAAGTAATCCACATCAACCACGTCTACCTTACCTGCGATTTTTAACCGCCAACCAGATTGTTTAGCAATGGCGATCGCTAAATGTGTACCTTTCTCTGGAGATATCCGACCTAAAAAAGCTAAGTAGGGTGGATTATCAGGTTGGGTATAAAATTGATGGCTACTAACATCAATTCCATTGTAAACCGTTGCTACATAGTTCAGCCCTAACCTCATTTCCCTCTGAGCTTGGGAAATACTGATAAAAGGTTGGTGTTTAGCATATTCAAACATCTTTTCGTTATCAGGAGTAAAAACACCGTGTAAGGTGTGAACTGTGGGTGTTTTGACAAGATTTGCATAGGGTAGCGCCGGACAGCACACATGAGAATGAATAATATCAAACTCTTCTGAGCGCTCGTATACCAAACCCAATTGCAGCATTTCATATATGTTATGCTCTTTGACCTGAGGATCAAGTCGTAAGGCACGAGGATGAACTGATACTAGCTTTGCCAGACTAATAGAGTCTCCCGATGCAAATAGTGTTACTTCATGTCCTCGGCGAACTAATTCATCAGTCAATAATCCCACTATTAACTCTATACCCCCATACGCTGGAGGAGGTACTCTCTCGCATAATGGGGCAATTTGAGCAATTCGCATTACAAACCTCCTAAAAAATCAAACTTGAATTAGAGATGTTTTCTAATTTAGAAATGCTTACATGTGATTTGATTTTCACTGTAAACTTAACTTTGATCACTAATTCTTTTAATAATTCCCTCAAAATTTTATGCCCTTAGTTTTAAATTAATTGTCTATCTTCGTAGGGAAATATCTCTATTCCTTAGAGGTAAAATTACTTTGAATCAAACTAACTTTGTCAAGCTATAGTAATTTTCGATTTTTTTTGGAGAAATTTTCCTTAAATTGGCCAATTTTGCGGCAATATAATATTTTGGAAGACAATAAGTTTATGATGTATTTGTTTTTCTGCGTTTTTTACCTCATCCTATCGCAGGAAAACTAGATAAAATCATCCCCATGCCAAAGGAGGAGTTTGTGTATTTATCCTCTACTTTGTGTAATTCATATTGGTTTTAACTATGTGAGTTTATCTTATTGACTTTCATTACTAAATAGAGTATAATTTACTTTCAAAAAACACTAAATAGTAAAAATGAATAATTCTTCATCCAAAATAAAACCGCGTGTCTCCTGGCAGGCGGTTTTCTCAGTAACCATATTTATATTCATGTACTTGCCTATACTGGTACTTGGCTTTTATAGCTTCAACCAGTCTCCTTACAGTGCAAATTGGCAAGGATTTACTCTTGATTGGTATCACAAATTGTTCAGCGACGAGCGGATTTTATCAGCATTGAAAAACAGTTTGATAGTTGCTTTTTGTGCAGTGGGTATTTCAGCCGTGCTGGGAACCTTAATGGCGGTAGGATTGGCACGTTATCAGTTTCCGGGAAAGAAATTGTATCGCGGTGTTTCTTACCTACCGTTAATTATTCCTGATATTGCGATCGCCGTAGCTACTCTAGTTTTTCTGGCAGCATTTGCTATCCCCCTGAGTTTGTGGACAATTGTTGCAGCCCATGTGGTATTTTGCCTAGCCTATGTCGGACTTGTGGTTGCTTCAAGATTGACTAATTTAGACCCACACTTAGAAGAAGCAGCACTAGATTTAGGCGCTACACCAATACAAGCCTTCATCAAAGTATTACTACCTCAGCTAATGCCTGGTATTATCGCTGGTTGCCTGCTAGCTTTTGTTTTGAGTTTAGATGACTTTCTCATCGCTAGTTTCACATCAGGTAGCGGTTATAACACCTTACCAATGGAAATTTTTAGTCGGATTAGAACAGGAGTTAAGCCTGATATTAACGCTCTCAGTGTTCTCTTAATTTCAGTGTCGGCAATTGTCGCTTTTATAGCTGAATTAATTCGCTCTGCTGGAGAGAAAAAATAAATTTCATCATGTGCAAATACTAATACTTTAGAATCACTCTTGACAAATTCAATAGCTTAGGAATAATATTCTTCTTGTAAGGAAAATATGTACTTTCGTCTATGCTTGTATTGAAAAATTACCTGGCATAGAAAAATAAATAAATCAAATTTCTGCATTTGTATTTTCTAGTATAAGTATATATGCAGATGTAGCTTTGTTTATGTTTATTTGTCTAGATATATGTTTTCAATTTGAAATTATTGGGGCTAACTTTGGATTTGATGCTATTTTCTCCTCATTATGCAAATATGCCAAAATCCCAATTGCTCAAATCCATTCAACCCTGAAGGTAATAGATTTTGCATGAGTTGCGGACATAGCAACTTTGGCAAATTTCTGAGAAACCGCTACCGTGTGTTGCGGCTATTAGGTGAAGGTGGATTTAGCAAAACCTATGCTACTGAAGACGCAGATAGACTAAATGCACCTTGCGTCATCAAGCAATTTTTCCCTCAAGTGCAAGGAACCATCCAACGTAATAAAGCAGCAGAATTCTTCAAAGAAGAAGCATTTCGCTTGTATGAATTAGGAGAAAATCATACCCAAATACCTAGATTACTCGCTTACTTTGAACAAGGTTCCAGCTTGTATCTTGTCCAAGAATTTATTGAAGGGAAAACTCTTTTACAAGAAGTTCAACAAAAACCGTTTAGCGAAGAACAAATACATCAACTTTTAACTGATTTATTACCAGTTCTCGAATTTATTCATGCTTCTAATGTGATTCATCGGGATATCAAACCAGAAAATATCATCCGCCGTAACAGTGATGGCAAACCAGTATTAATTGATTTTGGTGGGGCTAAACAAGTTACACAAACCGGTGTAGCTAGACAAGCTACAGTTATTTATACTATTGGTTATGCTCCATCTGAACAAATGGCAGGATTTCCTTGCCATGCCAGTGATTTATATGCTTTGGGTGTAACTTGCGTGCGACTTCTAACTCAATGTTTGCCCTTACAAAATACTTACGGACAGATTAATGATCCTCTTTATGATGCCATGAATGCTAAGTGGTTATGGCAAGCATATTTACAGAAAAAAGGTATCATCATCAGCGAAAAATTAAGTAAAATTTTAAATAAATTGCTGCAACATTTACCCAGTGAAAGATATCAATCAGCAACAGAAGTTATCAATGACTTAAAGTCTACAAAAAAATTTACCGTTGAACCAGAAGCTGTAGAAATCTCCCCACTGGCATTAATCCGATTACCGTTACCGTCAAAAAAAGTCACACCGCCATCACTTGCTTTAGAAACCTTTGAATTTGAAGTAGTCACAGTAGACACAGCAGGTAGAGAAGTCAGCCGCGATCGCCCGAGTGCTAAAGTCTTTACAGAAGAATTGAGCAAATCAGTCACACTGGAAATGGTATTGATTCCCGGTGGTAGTTTCATGATGGGTTCTCCAGAGTTTGAAGGAGATGCTGATGAACGTCCTCAACACAAAGTTACCCTCGAACCCTTTTTTATGGGTAAATTTCCTGTCACTCAAGCTCAATGGAGAGCCGTAGCAGCTTTACCAAAAGTCGAACAAACCTTAAATCCCCACCCTTCCAAATTCAAAGGTCTGAATCGGCCAGTGGAAAATGTATCTTGGCATGAAGCTATAGAATTTTGTGCCAGACTCTCTGAAAAAACCGGGCGCGAATATCGTTTACCCAGCGAAGCCGAATGGGAATATGCTTGTCGTGCGGGAAGTACTACATCTTTTCACTTTGGCGAAACGGTTACCCCTGATTTAGTCAACTGTAGTAGGGATGATTATAGTGTAGAAGTAAAAAGCAAATACCGTAAAGAAACAACCGATGTTGGCAGTTTTCAGGTAGCCAACGCCTTTGGATTGTATGATATGCACGGGTTAGTGTGGGAATGGTGCGCTGATGCTTGGCACAATAATTACAATGGCGCACCTACAGATGGCACCGCTTGGGAAGTTGGTGGTGACATTTATCGGCGAGTGCTGCGTGGCGGTTCTTGGAGTTTCGGTGCAGAACTATGTCGCAGTGCTAGCCGTAGCTGGAATGAGTCAGATGGTGGGTTGAGGATATGTGGCTTTCGGGTTGTATTTTCCACAATTTGATATAGTTATGCGGTTCACTGTTAATAAAAGTTAATCGAAATCTGTCTGTAAGTTAGGATTGCGGTAATGTTCAAATAGCCGACTGATTTGGCTGGGAACAACACGAGTTAGGGAAAGTTCTGGAATTTCCTGCTCTCCAAAAAATTCGGCTTCCTCGGTTTCAATACTGGCTGTAGCTGCACCACCAATTAATTTACATTGGAAAAACAACTTATATACATGATGTACAAAAGGCGGGTGTCCGTGACGATGGTGGTTTCGATCATAAACTGCAACTAATTTGATAACTTGTGTTTTATAACCTGATTCTTCGTATATCTCGCGCTCGACTGCGCTACTGGGAGACTCGCCGATATCTACCCATCCTCCTGGAAGCGTCCAGCAATTATCCTCTCTTTCCCTAACAAGTAAAAGTTTTTGGTCGCGGAAAACTGCCCCTCGGACATCTACTTTGGGAGTAGCATAGCCTTTTTCTAAACTAAATAAATCGAGGACATAGCTTGGTTCAGTATTGGTATACTTTGCCATAATTTCAGATGCAATTAATTGCACCTGTTCGTATCGCTCAACATCATACGGATTATTACTATAAGTCAAGCCATTTTGGGCAATTGCCTGTAACTTTTGTGCCCATTCCAACCACTCCAAACTCATAAGGTACTCCTAATAAAGGCAAAAATGAAACTGACTCATTATCACCAATGCGGCGGCGAGATAGCCATCGCCACTCGCCCAATGACTTGCACTTTGCTGGTACACCACGCAAGCTAAATTCATAATGGAAATCAACAAAGCTAGAAATTTAATTATTTATTCAAATAAAATAATCTATGCAGAAACTTGATAACTATCCCCCAAATTCACTCACAATTATCCAAACAACAGATATTCTAGATTTTTGGCCTCTTTTAAAAGAGTTAGAATTTGGAGATCAGTTTAGCCTAGCAATGCTGAGGTGGTGTGGTATCGGCCGGCGTGATCAATCAATTTCTTTGTGGCAGGTATATATTGCCAAGCTAGCAGCAGAATCAATAGGTGTTATTGGACTTTACCAACTAGTTGATAGTCCTCCTGATGTTGTGTGGCTGGGATGGTTCGGTTTGCGTCCGCACTTCCGCCGGCAAGGTTGGGGCACAATTATGCTGGCTCGATTAAAGGAATATGCACTAGCTTTTGGATTTAAGGAGCTTTGGGTATATACAAACTACGATAATTTAGCAGCTATATCGTTTTATGAAAATTATGGATTCGTGAAATTGGGGGCAGCTGTTAATATTTGCCCAGGAAAAACACATGAATTATCAGATATTATTTTGAAATGTAATTTATAGCGCTTTTATTTTTTGCTAGTGTATCACTGCGCTAGTGGGAGGCTGATATCACCAGTATCACAGAGCGTTAGTACTGCCAGATATCAGGTCACTGATTCCGGTAACATAGGTTATTATCAATAAGTTTTAATAAATAACTCATGTCTTCAACTCCTCTCACACTGAATCTGGTTGAAGGTTCTGTCACCTTCAGTTTTTCAACCCAGGCAGCACGGGAATTAAAGGCAGCAACGGATCAATTAATGGAACGTCTCAAAGCTGTCGCTGCTAAACCTACTCCAGGTAGTGGCAAAGCCACTCCCCAGCCTCCTCTAGAGTATCGCTATAGTGGTGAGGTATTTTTAGAAGTATTCTGTAATCCTAATATTTGGCCTACTCCCTTTGCTGCTAAAGTCCTACTGACTATCCGTAATGTCAACATTCGCTTAACTACAGAAGCTGAACTTACCCGAATTATTGAAGATGTAAACCAGTATTTAGAGCAAGTAGGGTAATTTAATTTTCGGCGTTGCATATTTGCGGGATAATTTTGCTGGTTTTGTGGTATGGGCATCTTGCCCGTCCCTTGTATTTCTGGGAGAGCAAGATGCCCACCACACAAGAATCATCCCTTGATTCAGCAACGCCAATTTGTCACATAGCTTAGGGCATCAACTAATCACCAAACCCGGACACCAACAGATTTTCAATTCTGTTCCCTGTCCTCTACTATACTTAGTTTCAAATCCCGGTTTTAAACTATGAAAAATTACTAGGGCAGTTTCCTAAATAAAACTGCTCTATTCAGCAAATATACATAAGATAGATGCTTAAATTATTACACTGGATTGTGATCACAACTTAATTTGATTGTGGTCTTAACTTGAAAAATTGTATAAATTAAGATTCTAATGCTTCCGCGTTCATGGAAAAGCTAAGATTCTGGATCGGGAAAAACTTATCAAAACTAGAGATTATCCCTCAAATTAGACATTTAATTGTTTGTTGTCAAATTTAAACATCCAAAATAAACTCCCAATCCAAAATCTGAAGCACACACTGATTAATCGTTCTCCCATTGTTCACGACCAATCAAATCGCCTATGCGATCGCGTAATAAGAAGTCACATTTTTCTAACTCACATTCAACGCAAACCCACTCTCTCGCGGGGATGTATTGGCAGAGTGTATATATTGGCTGTTGTCGGCTGACCATTCCTTTTTGCACCAGTCGGCGTGCTTCGTCTTGGATTACGTCCAGGGAATAGTAATTGATAGAAGGCACCGTATTCACACTCATGGTTTTTACTCACAAATTTACACGTAGATAGTATTCCCACTAATTATTGGGAACAAACATGACAAAAATTAGACTTGTGGCTAGGGTTTTGTAGTTTGCTATACGGAACTGATTCCATTTTGACGCTATATATCTTCAAATTATCTAAAGAAATGTTAAGAATGTCAACAATTCCTGACTTTTTCGGCAACTACACCTCAACAGTAGGATTTAATGGTGATTAACTTAACCTGCCGACAAGGTAGCGTAATTTGTATTTCATACGGTTCAAAGTCTTGCGGCTGTTGATTTTGGTCATGATTGGGTGGGCGAGAATATTTCATCTAGCAGATTGCTGATGTACTAAATCATCACTGTAAAGCTTTTGCTTCGAGATTCTGGTATTTGTTTATCGCTAAACAATCCAAACTTTCTAGCGGAAAAATCGGTATAAACTATTGCAAAGTACGAAAACTAAGGTACACCACGAAGCTTGGAAAGTGACATCTGTTAATAAGTAGGTGGGTGGGAAAATTTATCGCTAGGATAAGGCAGAAGGCAGAAGGCAGGAGGCAGAAGGGAAGAGGGTTTTAAGCTGATTCATTTTTCTTTACATAGTTGATTTTATTTGTGCCTACCTACTTAATCTATTAAAAAAGAATAGAATTTGCCTGGTGAATTACAGCACTGTAGATAAATCCTTTGCTCCGGATAAACACCTGTTACAAAGTGCAATTATCTAGCTCTATGTAAGATTAGCAGTAGTTTGGGCAATACGAATGCCAATTTGAACCATAATATTGGGGTAAGACAATTTAGGTGCTCAAAAACCCGCTCATTTACCACTATAATAATGAGCTAGGGAATCATAAATTTTCGCTAAACCAACCATTGGTGCTATCAGTAAATTTATCAAGGTAGAAAATATTTGATTTTGTTGCAAAATCGTAACATTACTGATAACAACGCTGCAAATGGGATGAGGAATTGAGAAGACCCACGGATAATGAATTACTTACACCGAAGATTCATCATCTTCAGCTACTGACAAATCTACTGGCGATCGCTCATACTGGAGTTGGTTTAAGAGCGTCAGTACTTTAGTACCGCGTTCTAGAGAATCGTCTTCAATAAAAATCACCTCTGGTGTACGACGTAATCTTACCCGCGCACCCAATTCACTGCGAACAAAACCTGTCGCTGACCTTAAGCCTGCCATTGTTTCTGCTTTTGCTTCCTCTGTACCATAAATACTGACGTAGATTTTCGCATGTTGCAGATCACCAGAAACATCTACATCTGTAACACTGACCATGCCTGTACCCACACGATCATCTTTAATACCGTTAAGTAGCATTTGGCTAACTTCCCGTTTAATTAATTCAGCAACGCGGGAAATGCGGCGATTTGTAGCCATAAAATTCTGCCTCCTCACAGAGGTTGTACGACATAAATATATAAAAGGGGGGAGGACAGAGCTTGACGCACGCAACGCCAATAGCAACTGTCTGTGGGGTCAACACCCGCTATAGCCTTAGTTTAGACTGTACTCAAACCCAGCATTGCCCGTAGGGTGAGAGTAACAAAAACTAGGCTACCCACAAAAAAACCCAAGAGAGCAATCAAAGTAACTGGGCGTTTTAACAGTGGTATCAATGGCTCAATTGTATTCAGAAACACCCCTAAGAGGATAGTAACGAAGTAGCGGGGGTAGCGAAAGACGTTATCCCAAAATCCGTCAAACATTTTTATATAGACTGCCTTGCTATAGACTTACATTTGGTTTGATATCTATTTAATTGTAATCTATGCAGCCAAAAAATTACTCAATTACCATAAAATATGGTTCTTCTGCTATATTTATTAGCCTAGTTGCAGTTAAATTGTAAATAAATGGTAAGTCAAATCCCCAAGGAAACTTGCCCGCGGCCATTCTTAAAGTGGGCTGGAGGAAAAAGCAGGTTAATCCCACAGTATATTCCCTATTTTCCCAAGCATTATAAAACTTACTATGAACCATTTTTAGGTGGTGGTGCTATTTTTTTCTATCTCCAACCATCAACAGCAATTTTAACTGATATTAACGCAGAATTAATTACTACTTATCGCTGTGTGAGAGACCATGTTGAAGAATTAATTTCTTTACTAAAAGAACATAAAAATAAACATAATAGAGATTATTATTATGACGTGAGAGCCTATCCTGGGGGTACTGATTTAGAACAGGCATCTCGTCTAATTTATCTTAATAAAACCTGTTTTAATGGACTTTATCGCGTCAATTCTCAAGGTAAATTTAATGTGCCATTGGGTAGATATAAAAATCCCAACATTTGTCAAGAAGATTTACTAAGAGCAGCATCAGCAGCACTCTCATCATCGGAGATTAGACAGGCAGATTTTACAAATGTCCTCGATTATGCTAAGAGTAGCGATGATTTTATCTTTCTAGATCCACCTTACCATCCCATAAGTAACACTAGTTATTTCACAGGTTATCACCGCAATTCTTTCGGTGAAAAAGACCAAGAACGTTTGCGAGATGCTTGTGCCGAATTAGCTAGTCGTGGTGTGAAAATGATGATATGTAATTCTGACTGTGAATTAGTCAGAAAACTGTATAAACAAATTAATTTTAATATTTATCCCATAGTAGCCTCTCGCTCAATTAACTGTAATACAAAAAGACGAGGGATGATTTATGAACTATTAATAACTTCCTATTAAAAATTTTTATTTGCCCAAGCAATAAATCTATCCAAAGTGTGTACCGCTAATAAATTATTATTATATGTAACTTGTTGTCTGAGCCATTTAATTGCTCCCTCTCTCATGCCTTCACCGCCTATAACTATCATAGTTGGTGCAGGGTAATAGTTTTGAATATTCATGTTCAAATAAGGAAATTTTTCATCAACTGAACCACCACTTTCTTGCCATTTACATTCAATAATTAATTCAGATGGCATGAGCGGTAACCCGACAACGTAAAAATCAACCTTCAGGGTAGTTTGATAAATTCCTGCACCAATACAAACTTGTTTTGCGTAGCGTTTTTTTAATAAATTAGCAGTTAATAAGAAGTCTTTTGTAACATGGTTCCCCACTTGGAAATAACCATGTCCAGTTAATATGCTTTCTACATTACTTTCTAAAATCTTTCCAGCCTGATTTGCCCGTCCACCTTGAGTCAGAGCCATCCTCAACCCTTTGCTAAAAGTCCTGCTTATTCTAGGATTCCACGGCAAGAGTCACAAATGGTCATTTGCTTAATATGAATTTTTAATTTTGGCTGCATAAGGCTAGATAAGTCGGTTGATATTAATAAATTAATGGTACTTTTGTACTGAAATAATCTAAATTTTACAAGTTTTGCGAATTTATAAATACGATAAACTCTTGGTTATTTCCCCATGTTCCGTTGCTAATTAGCCCCAATGCAGAAAAGCAGTGACAGTAATTTTTCGTGATTGGTTGATGGGGAAATATCTTTGTAACAACATCTGTAATCAACGAAATTGAGTTTGGGTAAATTCAGTTTTAGCCTGCTTGAACTTCAGTGTGACCATTGCGGATAGCCCATGCTATTTCTAGCATTTGAGTCCAGCGCTTTTGTAGTTGTTTAGGAGTGCATTTAATGATTTTAGCGATCGCCTGGTCACTTTGTTGAGCAATTTTCAACTCCAAGATTTGCTGCTGTTCTAAAGAAAGTACCCTCACAAAGGTTTCCCACTGCTGGGAAGACAACCCCAATTTTTGCTCCAAGCCTGCACCTAACCATTGATGTACTAATTGCCAGTGATGATGTTTGGCGAATTTTTCCACATGGTATTTAAAACGCTGCTGTAGATAGTCGCGCTGACGGCTGGTTAAACCCAAAATTTGGTCAATTTCTGGTGCTGAGAGGTCTTGCAGTTTGAGAGTTAGGTAGTCTACGCAGTCAGATTGACCTTGCTCTTCTAGATATTTTACCAATTCCGCCACCACGCGATCGCGCTCCGATTCTTCCGAGGGATCGAAGTTAGATTGTGCAATCATCTGTGACCTGATTTGTTGCACCGCCGAGTTACGTTGGTAAGATTCTGCTTCTTCACTCTTGGCAGATTCCACCGCCATCTCAATATCTACAGTAGTTTCTTGGGGTTGACGACGTGCAAAACCTTGGGCCCGTAAGATAATCAATTGCTGATTATTCCCACCAGGTAAATTAATCCGCCGCTTGGCATACTGCTCTGTAAATGCTATGTATTCGGCTAATTGTAACTGGGTACGCGGCTGATAATCTTCCGGCAGTTTGTTTTCCCGCCGAAAAGCTTTGATCGCTTCGATGTAGAATGCTTGCAGAAAATCTTCAATCAGGTTGTAACGAGCATCAAACCCCAACTCTGAACCGGAAATTGTGACATGGCGGTAAACCATAGCACCTAAAGTACTATGTAATTCCACTCTGCCCCGTCGCGAACCTAGTTGGTAGTAATGCAGGCATTTTTGCAGGCGATGTCTAGCCAAAGTCACCTGCCATGACTGGATTTGTCCAGATGTTTGGATACGAGAACTTTTATCACAAATGCGTTTTACTTCTGTAGCTATGCGCTGTGCTACGGATTGTACACACTCAGATGCAGCTTTGACTTGAGCTTGCATTTCCTGACATAGCAGTTGTCTCAAGCCATTGTGATTGTCGGCTGGTAATTCCTCGTCCGAAACAGGGGAAAAAAAGGTGGATTTAGAAGTTGGTAGATTTGCGAGATTGGCTTTCATGAATTTTCCTGGGTGTGGTATCGCACCTTAACAACAACGCAGATACAGCAAATCAGGCCAGTATTGGCTGAAGAAATATTTAGATTCATCCATCAAAGCCTACTGCAAGTACTGCTCATATATAAGACTGTAGGTAATTTACAAAGTTACAGGGAAAGTAGTGTGTCGCTTTTTGCACAAACGACCACATTGAGTATGGCACATGAATATCTACCACGCCTTAAAAGTGGTTAAAACACTTGCTATATCAACTTTTATCACCGTCCTATCCTCACCACTCCCAGTTCTTGTAAGTATGACGATCTCAAAACTGGAGCTTTTTTATTATATTTCTGCGAAACGGAGGGAACAGCTTGTGTTTGATTCTTACACCCACGCTGCTGCTGCTTCCCAACCTAAACCTCGCCTTGTCATCATTGGTTCATCTCCCGTCAAATCTAAAATCGTAGACACTTCATATGTTGGTTCCTCACCAGTGTCTATAATTACATCTACTAAGTTATCTAAACGGTCAAACAGCTCTACCCGCGACAGTCTAGGTTCTGAATCTAGCTCTATTTGCTCATCATCTGGTGGTAGATGTGCCGAAGTCGAAATAATCGGATTTTCCAACGCTGCCAATAATGCCAAGCATACAGTATGGTCTGGCACACGAATCCCAGTAGTTTTTCGCTTGGGACTTTGTACCAGTCGCGGTACTAACTTGGTAGCAGGTAGTAAAAACGTGTAAGTCCCTGGTATCAAGCGCTTCATAATCCGATAAGCTGTATCACTGACAAAGGCATAAGTTGCCACATTTGATAGTGAGGGACACAAAAATGTCAATGGTTTATCATTTGCTAGCTGTTTAATTTGTCGCACTCGTTCTACTGCCGACTTGGCATTTAAATCACAACCGATGGCATAAACTGTGTCAGTAGGGTAGAGCATAACTGCGCCACTAGAGAGCGCTGACTTTATTTCCTCTATTCGGCGGATTTGTGGATTATCAGGATGGACAGCGAAAATTTTTGCCATGGAAGGTTTTGGATGAGAGTGGGGGAATTTGGCATTTTTGGAAAAATATAAAATTCACCGTTGCACATGTTTTCACGGATGGATGATTGTCTACCGCAAATACGCAAAGATTTACATCACAATAATTGTGCAACATCTCAAAAGAAAAACTGATTAATTTATCTATATGATTAAAGTTGCTTATCTTCAATGTCCGACGGGAATTTCTGGTGATATGTGTTTGGGGGCGTTAGTCAGTCTGGGTGTTCCTGTAGAGTATTTAAGTGAAAAACTCGATAAGTTGGGAATTGCACCAGAGTACAAGTTAAGAGCCGAACTTGTGCAACGCAATGGTCAGCAGGCGACGAAAGTTTATGTGGATTTGGTACACCATCATCACCACAACCACGAACACAGTCATCACCACGGCCGCCACCTGCCAGAAATAGAAAAAATGATCCTCCAAGCTGAGTTACCACCACAGGCAGAAGCTTGGAGTTTGGCGGTATTTCGACAGCTAGCAGTAGCAGAAGGGGCAGTACATGGCATTGCACCAGAGAAGGTACACTTTCATGAGGTAGGTGCTGTAGATGCCATTGTCGATATTGTCGGCACTTGCTTGGGGTTGGATTGGTTGGGAATTGCCAGCAATCATCAAGGATTACCCCTACTATACTGCTCGGCGTTACCAACAGGCGGGGGAACAGTACGAGCCGCCCACGGCCAAATGGCTGTACCAGTACCAGCAGTATTAAAGTTATGGGAAATGCGGAGTTGTCCTGTTTATAGTAACGGCATTGATCGGGAACTAGTGACACCCACAGGTGCGGCGATCGCCACTACCTTAGCTACCGAATTTGGTTCACCACCACCAATGACCATTAAACAGGTAGGACTGGGAGCAGGGACGATCAATTTACCAATTCCTAATATATTACGTCTTTGGCTGGGCGACAGCGCTAGTTTACAATCAGATTTCCGCAATTTTAGTGATATTAGTGCCAATTTAGAAAACATTACCGTACTGGAAACCCAAATTGACGACTTAAATCCCCAGGCGATCGGTTATGTGTTTGAAGCATTATTTGCTGTTGGTGCGTTGGATGTCTTCACCCAGCCAATAGGCATGAAAAAGTCCCGCCCCGGAATTTTACTGACTGTCATCTGTCATCCCGAAAATTTACCAGCTTGTGAAGCCGTGTTATTCCGCGAAACCACTACTTTGGGAATTCGGCGGACTACCCAGCAGCGCGCTATCCTCCAACGGGAAATTCAACTAGTGGAAATTGCATATGGCAAAGTCCGCGTCAAAGTAGCATGGCAAGGACAAGCGCCAGACAAGTGCATTGCTAACGTCCAGCCAGAATATGAAGATTGTGCAGAATTAGCCCGAAACCATAATATTTCCTGGCGCGAAGTTCAGCGATTGGCGCTACAGAGTTGGTATTTAGAACATCAACACTAATTACTGATAATCCCAAAACCCCGGTTTCCTCAAGAAACCAGGGTTCTCCTATGCCATTTTGGAGATACCGATCTACTAATCTAAATCAGCTTCTCTCAATGTTCTTTTCGCTGCGTCAGCTGTATCCTGAGCTTGACGTTTAACATTGGTTACGGTGTCATCAGTTGTGCGCTTGACATTTTTAGTCAAGTCTTTGGCAGCACGTTCAGTATTTTTTTGGAGATTTTCGACTCCGCGCTGAGTCCCCTTAGTCACACCTTCCCCTAATTCTTGAGCAGAACTACCAACATCTGCACCCAGGCGCTTGACTCGTTCGTCTAAGGGGGTACCTTCTTGATAATTGCGAACATATTGCTCGGAACTATTAATACCCTTTTGTTCAACATTTCTCCGAGCATTTTTAGCTAGTGCCTCAGCCCGAGCATTTGCGGCTCTTTCAGCTGCTTTGGCTCTAGGATCTACATCACTAAAATTATTCATCCCACCTTCAGGTGCATTGAGATCGTAATCTTTAGTGGGGTCGTATCGCTCAACATTAGGTGGTTGGGCATTAGGTTGTGGTGGCTGTTGTGCTATTCCTGGACGGTTGCAAGCCTGTGCCATAAATAGGAATATACCTGCCAAAAATACTGTGAAAATTTTCACAGGACGAATATTTTTTAGCCAAGTAATGATTCTTTTCATAGTGTTCTCTTTGAATGTTTGTGACTAAGTGAAACCTTAAATAAGGTAGAATCTGGCAACAGAAGATAAGTTCTATTTGCCTACTGCCGGATTTTTTTGTAACTCCGGTCTGGCACTTGCTTCCTCTGCTTTATCTTTCAAAAAGCTGGAAGCATCTTTAACCGACTCTTTTACGGTTTCAATGCGTTCTTGAATTCGAGTTCCCACATCCGGTTCCCGTTGAATTAAACCACCAGATTTAGGACGTTGAAAGTCTTTTTGAGTGATGAGTGGTAATTGTTTTTCTTTTTCAACTCTACCTGCGGGGGTCTCAGCACCAGGGTAAAGTATCTCAGAATCTTTATTTGTGGCAATCAATACTTGTAAGTCTGAGTGTAGGCTAGCTCGATCACTTCCTTGCTTCTCTTCTGCATCAATCACTTTGGGATCGGTGGTCATTCTATATTTGGTATATTTATCTCCACCATTTTTATAAGGATTGTTTGCACCACCAGCTTGTACAGCCGGGTTATTGGGATTTGCACCTTGAGGATTTGCCCCACTACAAGCAGTGTTAACTATCAACAATAGACCAGCTAAAAAGATGGTTAAAATTTGGCGAAGTTTTAGCTTTTTACCAAAAGCTATCAAACTGTTCATCAAGTCCTCCTGGCAAAAGAAAAAAGGCTATTTATCTGCTTAATATTTTGGATAATTAGCAAGTGTTGACTTCTGTTTTACTTGCTTGGCAAACATTTAATAACCCTTATCAAGGTTACGAATAAAAACAGTGGTTCGCCTCTAGCGTAGGTCACATTATAGTTGCTACCAAAATAATATTTTTATCTAACTGTAGGGAGATACAATTTTAATAATTAATTTGACCTTACTCAGTGCTGAGTGCTGAGTGCGCTTGCCCTGAGCGAAGCCGAAGGGGAGTGCTGAGTCAAAAGAAGAAGAAGGAAGGACTTTCGCACTCGGTACAAGTAACGCGAATTGTGGTCACTGAGGTTGTCGAAGTGTGGGCGGTTTTTTAACTCAGCACTCTTCGTGTACCTGAATCAACTTGCATAGGTAGCTCATACATCCATGCTTTAGTCAGGTAATGAGCTGAAAAAACCACCCCTGCTGTGTGACATTTACAGACACAGCCAAAGGTAAGAATAAACAAAACTAGCAGGGGCCACATTACAAGACCACCTGCCAGGAAGGTATTGTATATTCTTGCCATGTTTGATTAGGGTAGTGCTTATTTGTAACAAATAATGCCTATCCTTAATTAAAATAACTAGATTCCTGCAATTTAATGGTTAAGGAAAGTCAGTTACTAGGTTAATTTACCGTTAAAACTAATAATCGTCCTGATGAGAGAGATGAGGGGAATGGGAGAGTGACTAATGATGAATAATATAAGAGAGCGCTTCACATTTCTTAAATATTCACCTTGATAGAACGATGGCAAGAGATTTACGGGGATTTATCAAAATTTTGGCACAAAAAGGGCAATTACAGCGAATTTCAGCTTTAGTTGACCCAGAGTTGGAAATCGCCGAGATTTCCAACCGAATGCTGCAACAAGGGGGGCCAGGGTTAATATTTGAAAACGTCAAAGGTGCATCTTTCCCGGTGGCAGTAAATTTGATGGGAACTGTGGAAAGAATTTGCTGGGCGATGAATATGCAGCATCCAGAGGAATTAGAAACTCTAGGTAAAAAGCTGAGTATGCTGCAACAACCAAAACCGCCGAAAAAGATTTCCCAGGCGATAGATTTTGGCAAAGTGCTATTTGACGTAGTTAAGGCTAAACCAGGACGAGACTTTTTCCCAGCTTGTCAGCAAGTGGTGATTCAAGGCGATGATTTAAATTTGCACAAGTTACCCTTAATACGCCCATATGTTGGTGATGCTGGCAGAATTATTACCCTAGGATTAGTAATTACTAGAGATTGTGAGACTGGTACACCAAATGTAGGTGTGTATCGCCTGCAACTGCAATCCAAAAATACCATGACCGTTCACTGGTTATCAGTGCGGGGTGGGGCTAGGCATTTGCGAAAAGCTGCTGAACGTGGTCAAAAATTAGAAGTAGCGATCGCCCTTGGTGTAGATCCTCTAATTATTATGGCAGCTGCTACACCCATACCTGTAGATTTATCAGAATGGCTGTTTGCTGGACTTTACGGCGGTTCCGGTGTGCAATTGGCAAAATGTAAAACTGTAGATTTAGAAGTTCCCGCCGATGCTGAGTTTGTCTTAGAAGGCACAATTACACCAGGAGAAGTCTTGCCAGATGGGCCTTTTGGTGATCACATGGGTTACTACGGTGGTGTAGAAGATTCACCATTGATTCGCTTCGAGTGTATGACACACCGCAAAGATCCAATTTATTTAACAACATTTAGTGGCCGTCCACCCAAAGAAGAAGCGATGATGGCGATCGCGCTCAATCGTATTTACACTCCCATTCTGCGGCAACAAGTCTCAGAAATTGTTGATTTCTTCTTACCAATGGAAGCTTTGAGTTACAAAGCAGCGATTATCTCCATTGATAAAGCATATCCGGGACAAGCGCGACGAGCAGCTTTGGCGTTTTGGAGTGCTTTGCCACAATTTACATACACCAAATTTGTGATTGTCGTAGATAAAGACATAAATATTCGTGATCCGCGTCAAGTTGTGTGGGCTATTAGTTCCAAAGTTGACCCCACACGAGATGTCTTTATTTTGCCAAATACACCATTTGATACCTTAGATTTTGCCAGTGAAAAGATTGGTTTAGGTGGACGCATGGGAATCGATGCTACCACCAAAATTCCACCAGAAACCGATCATGAATGGGGTGCGCCTTTAGAGTCAGATCCCAATGTAGCCGCAATGGTAGACAGAAGATGGGCAGAATATGGTTTAGCGAATTTGCAACTAGGGGAAGTTGATCCGAATTTGTTCGGCTATGATATGCGTTAGCAATTAGGACACCAGCACAAATGCTGGTGTCAAAGAGTCGAATAAGTTATGAAAAAAACCATAAAAAACCCTTTATCACTGTTAATGAAGGTGTTAAAGGTTGGTTGGCAAGAGAAGATCAGTGTGGTGCTACCCTAACTATTTGTTCTTAGCTCGACTTTATTTTATATCTTGCACCTACGCTATATCTGATATCTTTGCTTTTTTGTATCAATCTAGACAAATGGTTGATCAAAAAAGCATAACTCAAATTGTAATGTCGGCGAATGCACTCAGGCACACACTTCACGTCCTTGAAAATTCGCTAATTTGCTGATTTTGTCACACATATGTGCCCACACTTTCCCAAACTGCTACTACAATTGCCTTAGATTCATTTATATGAGCAATAAGCACTAAAATCACCACATTTACCACATTAAAATGATTGACTTTTTTATACATCCAACGAGGAGTTAAAGATGCTAAAAAAATCACCATCAAATAATTCCTTACGAGCTACCTTTGTCGTCTTAACAATTGGATTGTTTGGTTGTGGCAATCAAGCTGCAAGCACCTCATTCACTCAAACCACCACCAGAATAGACGAGAATCTTCCCCAAGTAGTAGCTACTACAAGTGTACTTTGTAACTTAACTAGACAGATTGCCGAAAATACAATTAATCTCATCTGTTTGGTTCCTCCTGGTACAGATCCGCAAATCTATCGACCAATAACTGAAGACCGTCAAGCTATTGAACAAGCTAATTTGATTCTCTACAGTGGTTATAATTTTGAACCAGGATTAATCAAAATCATTAAAGAAACTCAAAACCCCGCACCCAAAATAGCTGTTGGGCAACTTGCGGTTCCCCAGCCACAGCAATATCAGGAATCTGGCAAAAAATTAACTAACCCTTATATTTGGCATGATGCCAAGAATGCTATCAGCATGGTGGAGTTAATTAGCAACCATTTGGGTAAATTAGCACCCACTAATGCCACAATTTATAGCAGTAATGCAAAAGCAATTAAAAATGAACTAACCCAGTTGGATAGTTGGATCAAGTCGAGAATTGCTAGTATTCCTGCTAATCAACGCAAACTAGTAACAACCAGTGATGCACTGGGTTATTACAGCAAAGCATACGGAATAGCTTTGGCAGGAGGCTTAACAGATATCAGTCATGATAAAAAACCGACAAATGCACAATTCCAAAATTGGGTGAAAAATATTCAGCAGGCTCAAGTACCAACAATTTTTCCCAAGACAACAACTAATCCCCAATTAATTCAATCTGTAGCTAGAGAAGCAAATGTGAAAGTATCACAAAGGCAACTGTATACCAATGGGTTTGGGGAAGCAGGAAGCGACGGAGATACTTATCAGAAAATGATGGTAGCTAATACACGCACAATTGTCGAAGGTTTAGGAGGAACTTACTTGATGTTTGCACCCAAAGTTGCTCAGTAACCTCACACAATACCAAAGCACCGACTCCCCCTACTGGTGTTAGGATTTAGGGTGATTAAGTAGAACGACGTAGACGTAAATAATTAAACACAAATAAATTTAATTTTGCCCAACTGCTTATTATGGTATACCCCCAACGTATTAATCCTGCTCCCGGACAAGAATCAGTTTGGGATTACCCTCGTCCCCCTCGTCTAGAAGATACCAGCAAACATATCCAGATAATTTTTAATGGAGTCACAATTGCAGATACCCACAGCGCCAAGCGTGTTTTAGAAACAAGTCATCCACCCTCTTACTACATCCCTCCAACAGATATCAAAATGGAATATTTATTGCAAACACCGCAATCTAGTTTTTGCGAATGGAAAGGGCCTGCTAATTACTACACAATCCGCGTTGGTGACAAAGAAGTCAACAATGCTGCTTGGTTTTATCCTCATCCCACACCAACCTTTGCATCTATCAAAGATTATCTAGCTTTTTATGCTCATCTTATGGATGCTTGCTACGTCGATGGAGAAAAAGTAGAACCGCAACCAGGTAATTTTTATGGCGGTTGGGTTACCAGTGATGTTGTTGGGCCGTTCAAGGGAAGTCCTGGTACTTGGGGATGGTAAGCTAATTCTAGATTTTTGATTTGAGTGACATCGGCGGTTAGAAACCGCGTCTACACAGACAAAACCCGCACTTCGACAAGAGTTCGGCGAAGGCTACTTCGACAAGGCTCAGTACAAGTCACTTGAGCCGCTCAGTAACCACTTACGCGGGTTTGAATTCCTATTAGTCCGCGCAGGCGGACTTGGTTTGTATAGCCGCGAATTCCATTCGCCAGGGCTTCTTATCTTATCGCCGAGGCGCACTCAACCCACGACGCTCAAGCATTTGCCGCACCTCTGGGCTGGGGCTGTAATTATAGCCATAGGCAGAGTTCTCAGAGTCATCCATTACCTGAGGTGTCAACAACACAATCACCTCATTACGCTGATTCTGTCTGTTTGTTGATCTAAATAACGAACCAATTAGTGGCAGATCACCCAAGAGGGGGATTTTAGAAACAGTTGTTCGGTCTGAGTCTTGAATAATACCTGAAAGAATTAGCGTCTGACCATCTCGTAAGCGAACTACACCAGAATTTAAAGAGCGCTCAGATACTAAAAATATTTGTTGACTACCACCACCACCAACATTGATACTAGCTGGGGCTACGGGTGCTTTGACTACAGGAGCCACGGATAAAGAGACAAAACCGTTATCGTCAATTCGGTCAACTTTTACCGCTAAGGTTAAACCTACTTGCTCTTTTTCAGCTGAAATCGTTTCTGTAGCAAGATTAGCATCACGAACTATTTCCCTTGTAATATTACCTACTACTTCCTGTGTCAAGTTGACATTAGCGGTTTGACCTTCTTGAACAATTAAGGTTGGGTCAGTCAAAATTTTGGCATTACCATTTGTTACCTCAGCCCGCAAAGTTGCAAGAAGTCTACGAGGAAATTGGAATAAGCTAGGAAGTCCATAAGTAGGTCTTCCTTCATCATTATTTTCTATAATACCGGGTTCTAGTGGATTAGTGCTTACTCCCGCCCTAGGTGGATTAGGTGGGTTGAAAAAAATGTTACCATCTTGAAGTGGATTAGGAGTAACAGGTCTACCAGTCAAATTATTTCGGACTTCATCACGGTTAGCTGGTCTAGAACCACCAAAATTTAAAGTAGCAGCACCACCGTCGTTGCTAAAGAAGTTATTACCAATCCCAAAGGAAAAACTAGCATTCTTGTCTTGGATATTTAAAAGGTTAACATCAATAATCCTCACGTTAACTGCCACTTGACGACGACGGATATCAAGTTGACTGAGTTGAGTCATTGCCATCTCAACTTGCCTAGGAGGGCCAATCAAGGTTAGAGAATTGGTGCGCTCATCCCCTAATGCTTGTAAACCTCTCAGTAAAGGCTTTGAGTCTTTAAATTCAGCACGCTGAGTTTCCAGTCTGGTCTCTGTAGTTGTTTGAGTTTGAGTAATGGGAGCAGCTCCACTACCCACAGGCACAGCATTCACACTAGTAACTTGACGTTCGCGGCTAACGGCACTTTCTGCACCCAAGCCGACTAAAAAGTTGAGTGCAACTCCCACAGTTACCTGATTGAGTCGCAAGCTACGCATAACTACATCGCGGGTGGAGTTAGGTAAACTAGGCCCCACGAAAATTGTGCGATTACTGCGGTTCGCTTCTAAACCACTAAGGCGCAAAACGTAGTTAAATACATCTTGCACCGGCTCATTTTCTATATCTAAAGAAATTGTTTGAGAACTTGCTTGACCTTCAGCAGCAGCACCTTGCTGACCTCCAGCAGCTTGCTCACCACCTACATAAGCCAGGTTCAGACCAGCCGCACGGGCAAGTAATGACAAAACCTCACGGACTGGTGCATCTCTCAAAACTAGGCGGGGTACACGTTCTTGAGTTCCTAAGTCAATGGTGCTGGGAGACGCATCTGTAGCGGAAATAGCGATATCTCCCACTGGTGGGGCTACTGCTCTGGGTAAGAATGGAGGTGCTTGACTCAGAGGTTGACCAGGGCCAGCAGGCAGAGCAGGTCTACCGTCAATTGAGACTTGTGGGTTAGGAACCAAAACATTTTGACTAGGTTGGGCTGGGGTAGAAGCAGGCGGGGCTGCCGGTCTTGGTGGATTTGCTGTTGATGCGGTGGTTGAAGATGGGGTAAAGCTGAGAGTAATTTCATCTTGCTTTCGCACCACAGGTTGACTAGTGGGGATGTTATTACTGCCAGTCACCATCACTCGAATGCTATTAGCATCAAGTTGCATAACTTGAACCGAGGCAATTCCCGCAGCCGGGTTATCTTGGCGAAAATTATTACCTTGCGGTAAACGTAGTTGAGTATTAATAATATCTGCGACTAAAGCGTTGCCTCTTTGTGTCGTGAAAACTTGCGGGCGCGACCCTGAGGAAGTTTTCAAAACAACGCTAATTCCATTATTAACGGGATTAAGCTTGACTCCAGTGACTTGAGCAATCTGGGCCCGCGCGGGTTGAGCTGCCAAAAATACAAAAGCGGCAGCGCCTAATATTACACTATTACCGTGAAGCTGTTTCACAGTTCATTCCTCACTTTATAAAACACCTGTTCATCAACAATCTTTGAGTAGTTACACTGTTGTCAGTAGTGACACCATTTTTAGATAAAGATGCGCCTAATTAGCCTGCTTAGGCAGGCTTTGTTTGTTTAGCCCCAGGCTTTAGCCTGTAGGTGAGTCAAGCACTACTCAGCACTCAGACGTTCGGCGAAGCTACTTCGACAAGGCTCAGTACAAGTCAGTCGAGCCGCACTCAGCACTCAGCACTTTTATTGTTTAGTTTTTGCAGCTTCAGCCGCAGCCGCTACTTCTTCTGAATTAAGTGGCATCAACGCCTGTAGTTGGAAGGATGTAGTAATCGGTGCAGGCCCTATCCTACGTACTTCTTTACTTGATGGATCTTTAGCCTGTTCGGGAGCCAATGTCGCTTGATAGTCTTTAACTATTAACAAAGGCTGCAAACGCTCGATATTACGAATAATCGATTGCGTTTGTTCAAAAGTGCCAACAACTTCGACATTAACGCTACTGCGTTTTAATTTGCCATCAACTATGGCTCCAAGAGAGCCATCATTAATTGGTTCGGCTTGCTGTGAAGCTGGCACAAACTTTTGTAGTTTGGCTCTCACAGCGTTGGCAGGAATTTGAGAATTGCCAGACTCAACTAACCGATTCAAATCCAGTAGCAATGTATCTAAGGTTTTTTCATTAGCAAATAAACTTAAAACCTGGATTGTTTGCTGTTTCGCCTGAGCTAATTCCTCTTTTACTTTTTCAATTTCTTTAATACTGGCTTTTTTTTGCTCAATTTGCCCTTGTAGGTCGTTGCTTTGTGCCTGCTGCTGCTGATAGGTCTCCCAAGCGGGCATTACCATATTCATCAGCATATACACCGCTCCAGCAATTCCCAAAACTCCTACTAAAATGCCGATAATTTTGGGTGTGAAGCTAATACCAAAAACAACAGGATAGGCTGGTGTTTCTGAACCGAATTCCCCACCTTGGTCTACAAAATTGAAATCTTCACTCAGCGTCATTTGGAAATGACTCCTGTTTGTTGCATACTACGAATTCGACTTACTAATCCAACCGTGCCTTTTTGCTCTAACTCCCGAATTAACTCAGAAGCTGGAACATCACTTAGACTTGATTGAATGGTGTATTTGACTACTTGGGGTAGTTTAATTTGCACACCATTAGCAGAGGGATTAATCCCTGGTGGTATTGGTGCATCTACTAAAGTGGCGGTGATAATCCTGCTTTCTGAGGATTTTAAGAATTGAGACTGTTGTAGAGTCAATAAGAAATCATTGACATCATTAAAAGAACGAGCTAGTCCTGTAACTTCTAATCCTCCAGCCGGATTACTGGGTGGCTGTCCTTGGGCTGCGGGAGTGGGTGGAAGTTGCTTAACGTTTTCAATTTGTACTGTCGCTGGTATGCGATCGCGCAAATCTTGTAACATAGCTGACCAAGGACGAATCTGATCAAATACTGTGACTAAGCCTTGTGTTTCTGCTTTGACTCTTTTCGTCTCTTCTCGAATTTTGTTAATATTGCCAATCTCAGTTTCTAACCTCTTGTTTTCCTGATCTAGTTGTGCTATTTGCTGCTCTAATTCGCTATTTTTCGCTTGTAAAAACCACCAACTGGTTCCGACAAAAGCTGGAAAACACAGACCTAAGGCAACTCCCACATACACTGGTGTTAAATCCCCAGAGGGTAATGTGATTCCTCTGCTTTTGTGAGGATTTTTCTGATAAATTGGGCGGTCTTTAAGAAAGTTAATATCCAAACTGTACATTTTCTTACACCCCCCGCATTCCTAAACCAAGTACTATCCCTAAGCCAGAACGTTTTGCTGTGGGATACTTTTCTTCATCAATTTCCAAGGATAAAGACACAATCGGATCGATTTGGGTAGTTGGCAAGCTCAATCGTTGAGTAAAAAACTCATCTAGCTGTTGCAGTCCGCCTCCTGGCCCAGCTAAGAAAATCTGCGCTACCTCCAAGTTTTCACTCTGATTTAGGTAAAAATCAATGGAACGGCGCAACTCATCTGTGAGTTCTCCTAAAACTCTCAACAAAGCTGCCAGACTGGGATTGACTTCAGTCATCCCAGTTTGCCCACCATCTATGGGAGTTGGGGGAATCACCATTCCCTGTAACAATTCCATATCTCGTGATGTAGGCAAACTCATCGCCCTAGCCATTGCCATTTGCATTTGATAAGTGCCTATGGGCACGGTGCGCGAAAATTGCGGTACTCCGTTAATGACGATGGCTATTTCTGTGCTGTCAAACTCTATGTCAACTACTACTGCGGCTTCTTGCGGCCCGAATTGTCGCAGTTGTTCGCGAATTGTCCGAATCAACGCAAAACTGTTAATCTCTAAAATGTCGATTTGCAATCCTGCCTGTTCAAACGTACTAATATAGGTATCTGTCACCTCCTTACGGGTGGCAACTAGCAATACCTGTACCTTTTCAATGCCATCCTCATCTACAAAATACCCAAGTTTCTGATAATCTACATCAGCTTCTTCACGGGGATAGGGCAAATATAAACTTGCTTCATGGTTTAACACCATCTCCCGTAGTTCTTTGTCATCCAACTCAGCTGGCACAGGTATCAGACGTACAATCGAATCTCGTCCTGGTACACCAGTAGCAACACGAGAAACCTTAATTTTACTCTCAGCCAGTGCTTGCTGAATTAATTGCGCCATTTGAGGGGGGTCGGTGATTTGACCATCAGTAACAACACCTTCTGGAACTGCTACTGATGTTAAGGATTCTAATTTCAAGCCTTGGCGCTGCTTGCGTAACTGAACTACATTCACCCGTTCTGGTGCAAGTTCGATGCCCACCCCTTTATTAGATTTGCCGAACAGACTATTGAAGCTTTTCACCACAGTTATGCCCGCTGGACTGCTAAATTGAAAATTTAAATGATACTAAAGATTGTTCTTGGGACTAGGTAATTGATTTAACCTATAATCTCGACAATTTTGCATAAGCTTTTCACCCCAATCAAGCGTAAAAATACTGGTACGATGATGCAATTGCGAAAATTCAAACAACTGGCGGCTTGGGCACTAATTAGCTTATTTACCAGTTGGATAATAAGTTGTAGCGCCGGAAATGTTGGTACAGTTACAAAACAGGCTGCTTCAGGAGAAGCAACTGTTGAGTTTTGGACAATGCAACTCCAACCTCAATTCACCGACTACTTCCAAAACCTCATTACGAACTTTGAAACTCAAAATTTAGGTATAAAGGTTAACTGGGTTGATGTACCATGGTCGGCTATGGAGAACAAAATTTTAACAGCTGTCTCAGCAAATACGCCACCTGATGTTGTTAACCTCAATCCAGTTTTTGCTTCCCAACTTGCAGGACGAAATGCCTGGTTAGACCTGGATACAAAAGTTTCAAATGAAGAACGTTCCTCCTATCTACCGAATATCTGGAAAGCTAGCACGCTCAATGGCAAGAGTTTTGGTATCCCTTGGTACCTCACCACACGGCTAACCATTTATAACACTGATTTATTAAAACAGGCAGGTATCAGTAAAGTACCTGCCACCTACGGAGAATTGGCACAGGTAGCCCAACAAATTAAAGATAAGACTGGCAAATATGCCTTTTTTGTGACTTTTGCACCGCAAGATTCCGGTGAGGTACTGGAATCCTTTGTACAAATGGGAGTAACGCTAGTAGATACTGAGGGTAAAGCGGCTTTTAATTCCCCACAAGGTAAAGCAGCGTTTCAGTACTGGGTAGATTTGTATAAAAAAGGGCTACTTCCCAGAGAAGCTTTAACCCAGGGACATCGCCATGCGATCGATTTATACCAGTCTGGACAAACGGCGTTTCTAGCTTCTGGGCCAGAGTTTCTCAAAACGATCGCGAATAATGCCCCCCAAATTGCCCAAGCTTCTGCGATCGCACCCCAACTGACAGGTGATACAGGTAAGAAAAATGTTGCCGTAATGAATGTAGTTGTCCCTCGTGCTACCAAACACCCGGATGCTGCGGTGAAGTTTGCTTTATTTCTTACTAATGACGAAAACCAACTAGCTTTTGCGAAAGCTGCTAATGTTTTGCCATCTACAACAAAAGCACTTGCTGATAGTTACTTTAAAGATGTTCCTGATACTGCTTCCACAGTAGAAAAGGCACGAGTTATTAGTGCTAATCAACTACAACAAGCAGAGATATTAACACCGACTTTGAAGGATTCTAAAAGACTGCAAAAGGCAGTTTATGAAAATTTGCAAGCAGCAATGTTAGGGCAAAAAACAGTAGATAAAGCCTTAGAAGATGCAGCCCAAGAATGGAATAGTCGGGCATAAAATGGGGAGTAGGGAGTGGGGACTAGGGGACAAAAATGAAAATATTTTCTCTATCCCCTGCATCTCCCCCCATCTCCAATATTTCTTATGGTGATGACCAAATAATTACTAATTCGTAATTCGTAATTCGTAATTAAAGAGGGTACAAGCCCCCACTGATTGTAACTACGAATTACGTACAGCCTGGCGGCATCCGTAGGCTCTATTATCAATTACGAATTATGTTGACTCAAAGATTTAACAGGATGTTGATGAAGAGTGCTGAGTAAGATCAATCTACCAACCCTAAAATACTGACATTTCATCCATCCTATGGCTGGCTTAAAATATTAATTTTTACAATAATCCTCTATCTTTTTATAGTGTCATATTAGTAACTAAAATTTCTAACCTTAAAAAAGGCAAAAAATTCACTTTCAAACTTTTTTAACTAAATAAATATCCAAAAATTGGAGGTTTTTATGACTTCTACCAACATTAATCGTGTCCAGCAAAACGCATCTAAATTTAAACAGTTGCATATAGACGATAAACTAGCAGTAATGGGGCGACTTTATACCGAAATTGCTAATCAACTTCCTGCTGATATGATAGATGCCTTACCAACACAAAAAGCAGCAGATTTAGTAGCACAAATTCAACAAGTCTCCCCAGAAGAACAACTTTATGCCTTGCGCGATTTGCTACCAGCCACAAAAAATGACCAAGATGAAATCATGCTTGATCCACATCCTACCAAGGCTACAGTAGAACTAGCTCAAGGCGGAACTACAATTCCCACTGGTGAGTATGGCGCAATGCACTTTGAAGCGAAAGTGGCTTTTTGGGTTTTATTAGCCGAAAGATTGGGAACTACAATAATTGATATCCCCCACGACTATAGCCTTTCTGAACCAGCAACGGAAGTTTTGAACTCCCTCAAATCATTAGATACTAATGATTTAGTATCCTTCTTAAAGCAGGTGCTATGAGTGCAGACTTTCAGCTGCCTTCATACCTCATAGTCAACTGATACGCAGCTAAAATCGTGATTAACAAGATCCCCGACTGCTTTAAGCAGTCGGGGATCTGAGTCCTCAAGAAGGTTATTTTGTTCCGAAAAAATGCCCAATTAAATATAAAGAACCACACAAAATTATTAGATTATCTGTGGCATTAAAAGCTGCTGATAGGGCTGATATTAAATCTAAATAAGTTTGACAAATACTTAATTCTGGACAAACTTCACTAGCCAATTTTGCCAATTCCACTGGATTAGCTGAACTATGATCTGGTATTGGTACTAAATATAATTTGTCATTTGGTCGCAGTAAAGCTTTAAAAATATCGGTATGTTCTTTAGTAGACAGCATTCCCATGACCCAAGTTACTCTTGGGGTATCTAAACTATCTACATAATCGCGCAATACTTTAGCTGCTGCTGGGTTATGTGCACCATCAATTAATAATTTTTGGTTTTTCCAAGTAACCCATTGCATTCGTCCCGGCCATTGAGTTTTTCTCATACCATTGATAATGGCCTCTTCAGAAATCACCCAACCTTGCTTTTGGAGAATTTCTAAAGCAGCTAATGCTAAAGCAGAATTAGTTAATTGAATTTGTCCCTGTAATGGTAATGGGTATTTAATTAAATTTTGAATTGATTCATATTCAGCCCACCCTGGAGCGATTTGGCGGGCAGGCTGGGGCGCAATATATGGACATTGTAATTCTTGAGCGCGTAATAACACCACTTTTTCCGCATCCGGTGGCAGTGGTCCAACTACAGCCGGACATCCAGGTTTGAGAATACCTGCTTTTTCTCTGGCTATATCGGCAACAGTAGGGCCTAGTTGTTGCCAGTGTTCACGGCTGATAGATGTAATTACTGTTACTAATGGCTGGTCACAAGCATTAGTCGCATCTAAACGCCCTCCCAGTCCCACTTCTATTACTGCGATATCAACTTGTTGCTGAGAAAAATACAACCAAGCAGCTGCGGTAATTACTTCAAACTGAGTTGGATACTCGTCATCAGGTTGAATTGCTGCTTGAACTTGTTGTAATAATTTGCCCAATTCCTCAGAGGCTATTAGCTGTCCATTAATGCAAATGCGTTCCGTCCAATCTACTAAATGGGGGGAAGTGTAGCGTCCTGTACGATAACCAGCCTCGTTTAGCACTGAAGAAAGATAGGCACACACCGAACCTTTACCATTAGTACCGGTAACATGAATTATCGGGACTTGGTGATGGGGGTTGCCAAGATTTGCCAACAGCTTGACAATGCGCGACAGTCCCAAATGAACGCCGAAATGTTGAAAGGGTTGTAGTAAAGAGTTGATATCCAAGGGGAGTGTACTTCGACTGCGCTCAGTAACTAGGGAGTGGGGAGTGGGGAGATAATGCCCATGCACTATTATCAATAAAACCGACTGCCTCTGATGAGGGAAACAGTCGGTTGAAGATTGATGATGTTAACTAAATTTAGGCTTCTTTATTCAAAAAGCCTTGAATTTGTCTTAAAGCCGCAGCACCAATGTTAAAAGCAGCCCAACCAGCAGCAATAGCTACTGGTGCAAAAACGATCGCTATACGGTAATCGATATCCATATCTAGAACCCCTCTGTTAAGTAGCAATTAAAGTTTTGTCAACTGTTCTCATTTTTATTTTTAGCTGAATTGGGCATTTTTGCCAGACCTCTCTGTAAAGAATATTTAAAGTATTAGTCATTGGTTGCTGCCCCTACTCGCTCATCTCCCTACTCCCTGGGAGTGAAAGCCGATGTCACTACCCTTCCCGGCATGAACCAAAGCTAACTTTTGGTAACGTTGCGCGTGTTCGATCAGTTCTGCGGCTTCGCTGTCTGTAATTTGGCGCAACACTTTGCCAGGAACACCAACTACAAGGGACAAGGGGGGAATATCCTTCGTGACTACTGCACCAGCACCAATAATGCTGCCAGTACCCACGCGTACTCCGTCTAAAATCACAGCGCCAATGCCAATTAAGCTGCCACGTTCAATGTAAGCAGAATGTACCACGGCGCGGTGGCCTACAGTAACATGATCTTCTAATATTGTTGGTAAACCTGGGTCACCATGGAGAATTGCCCCATCCTGAATGTTGGTACATTTGCCGATGTCAATCCTTTCTACATCTCCCCTGATAACTGCTCCATACCAAATACTCGCTCCAGCACTGATGTTAACCGAACCTATCACAACGGCATTGGCTGCAACGAAGGCTGCTTGAGAAAAATCGGGAGATGGCCAGTAAGAAGCGGTAGACACGATAGAATAGGAATATGGTACCCAGGAACACTGGAGAAACTAAACTTTGAGGCTGGTTGCAAAACCAGAATATCACGGTATCAATTCTCTACACAGAGAAAGATGTTAGTGAATATTGTTTTTACTGCCACTCCGTTTCCTTGCAGTAGATCACAAGCCCCCAAAGTGGAGGAGCCGAAGTGTAAAACTCAACCCACTGGTGCTGGTGAAGACGAAATTATGTTTGTACGCACTTCATGATGAATCCAGGCTTGCAGTACCCAATGTTTGGCCCCGACATTCAGTGTCCCCACTGTCGTCAAACTATTCCGGCACTGACACTAACAGATACCTATTTGTGTCCCCGTCATGGCGCGTTTGAGGCTAATCCTAAAACTGGAGAATTAATCCATCTACAGTCGGGACGACATTGGCGCAGATGGAATAATGAATGGTATAGACAGCATACCCATCCTGATGGGATTCGGTTTGAAATTCACGAAGCTCTTGATAAGCTGTATACCCAAGGTTATCGGGCAACACGAGTAATTATTGCTAGACGTTATCAGGAATTAATGAGTGGCTATTTAGAACGCAGCACACCTTGGCGTTCTGGGCAACCGGAAGCAACATATGCGCGTTTATATGGTTTACCTGTGGAGTTTAGCCCTGATTCCTCAGAAGAAGATCCTTGCTGGGAAGTGATTAATTTCGATTTGGAAAAAGAACCTGGAGTGCCTGTGCGCTACCCCTATTTCCGCTTGTTCGAGTAAGTCAGCAGTCATTGGTGAGTCAGTGCGGTCTTGCGAGTTTTCACGCCACTTGCAACAAGTCGGGGAACCCGCCAAATGACTAATAACCAATGACTAATGACTAATGACTAAGTTATGCACCACGCTTCTATAAGAACTGCGAATATTCATCAAGCGATCGCCTTTTATGAACAGTTGGGGTTTACAGTTTGTGAACGCTTCACTACAGGCTATACCCTGGCTTGCTGGATGACAGGATTGGGCGGCAGAATTGAATTAATCCAAATTCCCGAACCAAAACCAGCCCCAGATGCCTTTGCTGATGAACATTATGTGGGCTATTATCATCTGTCTTTTGATTTAACTGAAATTACTTCAGATTTACCTAGTTGGTTGACAAGTTTACAAGAACGAATGGCGTTGGTGGCAGAATTACCACCACTAAAGATACTTTTAGAACCGACACAGCAGCAAATAGGCGATCGCATTTGGGAAGTCGCTTTTGTTGCTGATGCTGACGGCTTACCTTTAGAATTTATTCGGTCTTTGGCTAAACTTTAATAATTCGTAATTCGTAATATTTCCTATGGCTACGCCACGCTGCGCTATCGGAAACGCTGCGCGTTAGCGGAGCTTTCGCTTTAGCGATACGTAATTCGTAATTTACGAATATCAGATTTTTCTGGTTTTCTGAGGTTACATCTGTTAGAAAATTGGTATGAGGCGATTTTTGACCTTCGCCATTATGACCTCTGTTCAGACTATTGATCACAATGACTTGGTTATTAAGAGAAGTTTATAAAAATTTATACTATATTTTACCTGCTGGGCTGCAAGCAATGCGGCGGATATTCGTAGTGTGTTTGTTGCTGTGTCTGGGTTTAATCAATGCTAATTCGGCGATCGCAGCTAATTTATCTAACGATTTGCTTAAGCAACCAGCTACAGAAGTTACAGTTAGCTTAGGTAATTCTGCTAATGAACTCAAATTTGAGCCTGATCATTTGGAGTTTGTACCAGGTAAACGCTATCTACTGCGACTGACTAATCCCAGCCAATTGAAACACTATTTTACTGCCAAAGATTTTGCTGATGGCATCTGGACACAAAAAGTGGAAGCCGGCAAAGTAGAAGTTAAAGGTGCAATTCACGAACTAGAACTCAAGCCAGGTGCTGAAGCGGAATGGGTGTTTGTGCCCATGAAGCCAGGAAACTATAACTTACACTGTTCAATACCAGGACATACAGAAGCGGGTATGAATGGAGAAATTGCGATCGCAAAGTAAGGAGTAGGGAGATGGGGAAATCATCAATGCCCAATATACAGTCCCTTTGAATACACTGAAACTCAGTACAAGAGCGTCGAGCAAAAATAAGTTAACTTAAATTATAGATATTAAACTAAGAAAAAACACTGCAATTGTCGCGGTAAGGCGCACGTAATCATTAACTTCCCCATGAACATTTTCAGTAACTTATTGTCTCAAACAACTAAGCCTACACCTGCAAAAAAACAACGCCGAGGTATTGAAATTAAATCGCCGCGTGAAATTGAAATTATGCGGCAATCGGCAAAAATTGTGGCTACTGTACTCAAAGAAATTTCTGAGATGGTAAAGCCAGGAATGACCACGGCTGACTTGGATGCTTATGCAGAAAAACGTATCCGCGAAATGGATGCGACACCAAGTTTTAAGGGATATCACGGTTTTACTGGTTCTATTTGTTCCAGTATTAATCATGAAGTGGTGCATGGTATCCCAAGTGCTAAGAAAGTGATACGGACTGGGGATGTATTAAAAGTAGATACAGGTGCTTATTACCAAGGTTTTCATGGTGATTCCTGCATTACAATTGCCGTGGGTGAAGTGACCCCAGATGCCACTAAACTGATTCGTGTCGCCGAAGAATCTCTTTATAAAGGTATTGAACAAGTAAAAGCAGGTGCATACTTGCTTGACCTGGCTGGGGCCATTGAAGACCATGTAAAAGCCAATGGTTTCAGTGTAGTGGAAGAATTCACCGGACATGGTGTTGGTCGTAACCTGCATGAAGAACCTTCAGTTTTCAACTTCCGGACGAGGGAGATGCCGAATGTGAAACTCCGTGCGGGGATGACTTTAGCAATTGAACCAATTTTGAATGCAGGTTCTAAACACACACGGATATTATCTGACCGATGGACAGCTGTAACTGTAGATAATTCTCTATCAGCGCAGTTTGAGCATACAGTTTTGGTCACAGAAACTGGTTTTGAGATTTTGACTGATCGCACAGCAGTTTAATTAACTAAAAGTGAAATACATCGAAGTGCGATCGCATTTTGTAGAAGTTTTGCAGGGCGATCGTCTCTTAATTTAATAATTAAGCGATCGCCCGCCGTATCTTGTGCCAGATTAACCCAGCAACAATCAGCCCTAAACCGACTTGCCAGATAGCAGAGTCTACCCAGAAAGCTAAGAATACACAAGATACAAGACCCACCCAACCTATCCATATAGGATAAAGTCGTTCAGATGGAGTGAGACGTAAAGCAGCTAAATTGGTAACTGCGTAATAAATCAAAACGCTAAAAGCACTAAATGACCAAGTAGTTTTGACATTACCCAATAGTACTAGTAGAGCGATCGCACCCCCCACGATAATTACAGCCCAGTGTGGCGCAGTCTCTTGCCGATTCAGACGCGCTAAAAATCTCGGGGCATCTGTACGCCGTCCCATTGCCAGTAATACGCGGGATAAGCCCAAAACTAAGTTCAACAGCACACCCAACATCGCTGTCATTGCCCCAATAGCTAAAACCAAGCCAGCACCCGCACCCGCAACGCTACGAGCTGCCAATTCTAAAGGAGCTGCTTTTGTCTGTCCTGAGGCTATACCCAAAACATCTACCCCCACAGCCCCAATCCCAACTGTTGCTACTGTCATGTAAAGCAGCATTGTTAGTAAAAGACAGACAATCATTGCCTTGGGAATTGTCTTCCTGGGGAAACGTGCTTCTTCGCCCATAGTGGCAATGCGACCATAACCTGTATAAGCGACAAACATCAAGGCGCTAGCATGAAGTACAGCCCCTGGGGAAGTGGTAAAAAAAGGTGTCAAATTGTCAACACCTACTTCAGCAACACGCGGCAGACAAATAACAATAAAAAACCCTAAAGATAACAGCGTTACCGACACAATCACGGTGTTAGCAACATTAGAGCGGCGAATGCCACTTAAAACAATCAACGTCATAATTACTACGGTTAAGATTGCTATAGGAACAACCCAATCAGCACTCCAACCCACAATATTCAGCAAGTACCCAGCAAAACCCAAGGCAGCAGTGGCAGCAGAAGCAGTCTTAGCTACTAAAAACATCCAGCCAGCCGTAAAGCCCAATGCTGGAGTGAGATACTTATAGCCATATTCGTAAGTACCACCACTAACAGCATGATTAGCTGCTAGTTGGGCGCTATTGAGTCCATTACAGGTAGCGACGATCGCGCCAATTGCCATTGCCAAAATTACCGCCGGCCCAGCAATGCCCGTAGCAATGCCGATACTAACAAATACACCCGTGCCGATAATTGAACCTAGTCCCATCAAGGTTGCACCAAAAACCCCTAACTCTCTTTTCAGTTGGGGTGGTGAATTGGTAACGGACATCTTTGTCTCTCCCTATTTAGATGATGAAGATGTAGCGTTTATTACTGAGAATATCATGACCACCGAGGAAACTTTGGTATGGGCGATCGCAGTAGTTCTTGTTGGTGCAAACACTCACCCATAATAGGTTAGCTAAATTATTGCTTGATACAAGCATACAAAATATATAGTGTATGTAAAAATACACCATATATTTTGCTACAATTACCTAAGTAAAGATAATGACGTGTCAAATCTTCACCGCCAAAATCCTCTCGTGAAAAAAAGGAGTTAGGAGATGAGATTTATACACAATTTGGCTTACAGTTAAGCCTCAACTTTTACACCTTTCCAGAAAGCGATATAGCCTTCAATATTTTTAGCCTTTTCCTTAGCGCTGGGATAATACCATGCAGCATCTTTGTTAACTTGCCCATCAACTTCGATACTGTAATAGCTAGCAACACCTTTCCAAGGACAAGTTGTGTGAGTGTTACTTTCTTGGAAGTATTGCTGATTAATAGCATCAACCGGGAAATAATGGTTGCCTTCCACAACAATAGTATTATCGCTTTCGGCCAACACAGTGCCATTCCAAATAGCTTTCGGCATAAGTGACTTTTGATGAAACTTTACACATATTATTTTGACACTCTCCGAGCTAAAGCCACTGGTTTGCCAAACTCCCGCTTAGTACACCTTAAATTCCCTATTTCTTGTCTGTGCCAGTGATTCAGGAATTAAATCTAATTGCTATTGCTATATATTCTTAAGCCATGAAAACTATAATTTTTTGCACTCTTTTATTGGGACTAAGTAGTTGCTTACCAGCTAACAGCATCAATAATGACAATAACCAACTAATTTCCAAAAATCATCCTACCGATAATCAAGAATTCAGGGCTTTTGGTACTGAACCATTTTGGAGTGTTAATATCCGCCAAAGCGGGATTATCTATTCTTCATTATCAAGCGACGAAAAGCAAACATTTTCCTATGTCACACCATTAGCAGCTGACGGCCGTCTCCCAGATACAGTAAGAGTGTATCGACTGCAAGACAAAGACAAAGACAACAGTATGTTAATTATCAGAAAAGTCGATGCTTGTAGCGATGGCATGTCAGACAACTTATATCCTTACTCGGCGCTTTTCATTCAAGGCGATATGGTTTTGGAAGGTTGCGCCGAGTTAGATAATCAGCGCTAATGGTTTATCAACTTTTAGCTATTACGGATGTGACATCTGACTTAGACTGGAAACCCTCACCCACTCCGTAACAAACAGTTTTAAATTCTACGTGATTTATCCCCGGATGATAGAGAGTATAAGTTGCTTCTCCTGGTATTCTACCTACACTACCCACCCCAACAACCTGACGGGGAAAAATTTCCATAGTTTGGGGAGATGCTGAACTATCCAAAGTTGTGACTTCCGTAGTAATTGAACCTGCTTGTAGCTGATATTGAAAAGCCAAACCAGAACGACCACAGAACAAATTATTAGCTTGCATCCGTGATAATCTGTCAAGCATTTGAATCGGGGGTGTATCTGGAGTAAGTTCCTCGTCCACGCCTAAAGTTGTACCATGAATTAATAAACAATCCAGTTCAAAAAAACCAAAATCTAGTGTTCTCAACCATTGCACCATTGGACGAGAAACACATTCCCACAGCAACTTCACTGTTTCTCCCCCATATTTCGCCATCAATTCAGTCGGTTCAGCAGTTCCCCCTAGTCCGTGGAGAATAAAACATTGTTCTTCCCACCAACCTTTACAAATCAGAGGTTCCAGTTCTCCACGCTTTGGGTTAAGCACCCGTTTCACCAACTGTTTAGTTTCCCGCTTGGGCCCCACTAAATCGCCCAAAATATACAAAGCCTCTACATTAGCCTGAAGCTTAATATCAGCCATCACAGCCTCATAAGCCGCCAAATTGCCCTCAATTCCACTTAAAATTACCCACTTATTCATAAAGATTTGATATTTGAGATTACTAATTCCCCACTGCATTACCTAGTACAAACATGAGTCGGATCATCAGCCCTTTCCGCAAATTCCAATCCCTGCGCTAAACGCCAAGCAAAAATTTTTGGTAAGCCTTTTTCGATAATTGCTGCACAGGTTTTTTGATAGTCATAGGGTACTTCCCGCAGATTAACTTCTTGGCTTTCTGTGTCATAAATTACATAGGTGGCATTGGGTCGCCCATGTCGGGGTTCTCCTACAGAACCCACATTGATAATCCGCTTGAGGGAAGCTTGAAAATCCAGTGATGCTGCTTCTGTTTCCTGTTTTTTGACACAAACTTGCAAACTACCTGCATCTAAATTACGTACATAAGGTACATGAGTATGACCACAAAAAAGCACATCTGCTTCTGTAGAAAGCACTCGTTCTAGGGCGGCAAATGCGTCAAGTTCAGGTAATAAATACTCATGGTTGCTGTGGGGACTACCGTGAACAAAAGCTAAATTTTCCTCACGGAAACTGTGGGGTAATTGGGCGAGAAATTCGCGGTTTTCTAGATGAATTTCGCTATTTGTCCATTTATGAGCAATTTTGCCGCGTTTTTCAGCTAATAGCGACGGATAACTACAATCACAAGCATTCAATCCTTCAACGATATCTTCATCCCAACAACCAACACAAGTGGGAATATCTAAGGAACGAATTTGTGTAACTACTGCATTGGGATGAGGCCCATATCCGACTAAATCACCCAGACAAAAAATTTTCTCGGCTTTTTGCTGGTCGATATCTAACAACACCGCATCTAATGCTTCATAATTGCCATGAATACATGACATGACCGCTATTTTCACTGTATGGTCTCCTCAATGAGAATTTGTTTAACTTGTTCTTGGTATTGTGATAGAACTGCATCAGACAAGTAGCAATCCTGTAACGTTTGCTTCATTGCCGATTCATCCAAGTTTTGTCCTAATACTTCTAAACCACTGAAACGCTGTGGTCTACCTTCTAAGTAGCGTGGAAAATCTAACTCCAGAAAATCCGTTGTGGGTACACCCGCCACAAAATCTGCGTATAGCGATCGCCCATCAGCCACATCAAAAATTCCTTTAGCACGGCTAACTTTGCCGTAAGCACCATGAGTCAGTTCATACCAAAACTCGTGTAAACTCTCTTCGTCAATGACTTGGCCACTTGTTGGTACACGCCAAAGTTGAGGATGGACAATGTTCGTGTCAATATCTGCACCTTTAACAATTTTGCCTGCCCAGGCATGATATTCAGACTCTTTCAGGTGTGGTGGTAAGACTGCGATCGCCTGGTATGGTAAATTTTTTAATACTTGGGGAATTGCGTCTAATTCTAAATAAAATCCTAGCTCTACATAAACAATCTCTGCGCCTGTTAGCTGGCTGAAAAATTTAACTTCTTCCCCATCACTAACTACTTTCACTTCTGGAAATTCAGCAGTCAAACGTATTTGATCAATGGGTACATTCCCAATACCAGGACTGACGTAAATTAAGTTTTCCGCAGAGGCGGTATTCCCGATCTGTTGGCAAATCCACGTAGTTTTGCCACAGCCAGCCGGTCCAGCAACAACAGTAATGATTGGTACACTCATAATCAAATGATAATCATTTTCATGACATTTGCAAATATCATCTGCGTGATGCTCTGAGATCACATTCCCTAAATTCGCCTGACTTTCACCAGAAATGCCAAGATAGATTTAGGTGTTTCAGGAGGCCTTATGTCTCTCACTGTTAAAGACTTGGAGAAAATGCAAGCAGCTTATCCTGACTATCGCATGGAATTGGTAGACGGGAACGTAGTTGTCATGAGTCCATCAGGCTATGAGTCGGAAGAAGTAGGAACTGAGTTTGCCCGACTTTTGGGTAATTGGGTAAGACCGCGCCAGCTAGGACGTGTAGCTGGTTCCAGTGCAGGCTTTAGACTGCCTAACACAGATTTACGCGCTCCCGATGTATCGTTTATACGGGCAGATAAGCTCAAACGTTCTACAGAAGATTATGCCGAATTGGTTCCCGATTTAATGGTAGAGGTTAAATCTAAAACTGATTCTTTAGATAAACTCCGAGAAAAAATTCAAGAATTTATCAGTCTAGGTACACAAATTGGCATTTTGATTAACCCTAAAACCAGAACTATCGAAATCTATCGTCCTGGTGAAAAAATAGTACTACACAATGGTGATGTGCTGACTTTGCCAGATTTACTCCCCGGTTGGGAAGTAAAAGTTGCTGAAATTTGGTCGCCAGTGTTCGAGTAGTTTAACCAGCAACCAAAATAAAAAATTACGAATTACCAATAACAAAAGTCTCTACAATTTCCTTATAACTTTGAAAGCATTTCTTTAAACTATGACAAATCAAGCTCCCATACCAGTTATTGTCAACGGTGCTGCTGGCAAAATGGGTCGCGAAGTGATTAAAGCAGTGGCGCAAGCACCAGACTTAAACTTAATGGGTGCAATTGATACCAGTCCCGAACATCAAGACAAAGACGCAGGAGAATTAGCGGGTTTAAGTGAACCTCTGGAAGTGCCGATTACCAATCAATTAGAACCTATGTTAGGTTACGTAGCTGGCGAAAGACAGCTACCTCCGGGAGTGATTGTAGACTTTACTCACCCCGATGCAGTTTATGATAATATTCGCAGTGCGATCGCCTACGGTATTCGCCCAGTAGTCGGCACTACCGGGTTAAGTCCAGAACAGATTCAAGACTTGGCAGATTTTGCCGAAAAAGCCAGCACTGGTTGCCTCATTATTCCTAACTTCTCCATTGGGATGGTGTTATTACAACAAGCCGCAGTTGTAGCTTCCCAATATTTTGACCATGTAGAAATTATTGAACTACATCACAACCAAAAAGCTGACGCTCCCAGTGGTACTGCTATTCAAACCGCGCAGCTACTAGGAGAACTTGGTAAAAGTTTTAACAATCCAGCGCTTGTAGAAGAAACAGAAAAAATCCCAGGAGCCAGGGGCAGCCTAGCCAATGAAGGCATTAGAATTCATAGTGTACGTCTGCCAGGATTGATCGCTCACCAAGAAGTGATTTTTGGCGCACCTGGTCAAATTTATACTTTAAGACATGATACAAGCGATCGCTCCTGTTATATGCCAGGAGTGCTGCTAGCGATTCGCAAAGTCTCACAGCTAAAGTCGTTAGTATACGGATTAGAAAAAATACTTTAACCTCCAAACTTAGAACTCAGCACTCAGCACTTATGTTAGTCCCACTGACTCGGAAGAAATTTGAACAACTCATCCCCTTCATTGCCACTGGCTTACAGTACAAGTACTACTGGGGAAAATCTGCAAATTTTTTACAGCGTCTATTAATTTCTGTAATTGCCATAGCTGTAATTCTACTGGCGGAAGTTCTGCTGAGGCTAGAGTTTGGCCCAATTACATTTTTCTTTGGTGTAATGGGTGCTTTTTTTTGGTTGTGGTATCCTGTGTTTCAGGCAAGTATCCGCAATGCGAAATGCCGTCGCTATAAGTACAGTGGCTTTTTTCGTGGTCGCATTCTCGATTGGTGGATTACAGACCGATTGATGGGCAAACAAGAAACAGTTAACAATAAAGGTGAATTGGTAATTGTCGAAAATCGCGAAAAACGGATTAACTTAGAAGTGGGTGATGACACAGGATTTAGCGTAGAGTTGGAAGCACCGCTACGAAATGCTCATAAAGTTATTGCTCGTGGTCAAATAGCTGAAATGATTGTCATGTCCAATCGTCCAGATTTGAGTACTATCGAAGACTTTAGTGATGTTTACATTCCCCGTCATGACCTGTGGGTGAATGATTACCCTTATCTGCGAAGAGATTTCTTTAATGAAGTCAGTCGCCGCTTGCGTGAAGACCAACAGGAAAGGCCGCGTCGTCGTCGCCGCAGAGTGGAAGAGGCTTAAGGGACTGACAAATAAATTGTCTGATTTATTTTTTGGAGTGCCTTAAATAGGTAGGAAATTTTTAATTTCCCGCATTATTATCTTGTCCATAAGCCTGCCAAGCCAAGTCTACCAGTCCATCAACGATCGCAGATGCCACAACAGCATTACCTTTGCGACTGTCAATGATGATGTGAGGGACTAAAGAGTCTAACAAACGTTCTTTAGTGCTATTGACATCCATAAATCCCACTGGAGTAGCAATTATCAAAGCGGGGTGAATTTCTTCAGTTGTAATTAAATCAACCAACGCTGTTAATGCTGTCTGTGCTTGACCCACCACAAATATACCCTCTGGGTAACGCTTGGCTAAAGTTTCAATTCCCCAAGCTGCACGAGTTTTTTCTTTTTGGGGTCGTGTTAAAGTTTCCAGACTACAATAGACTGGATTAGCAAAAGTATTTTGAATATCCTGAGCAATCCCTACTTGTACCATTGGCACATCTACTATAATTGTCGTACGTGCCGCTAACGCCGCCGCACCAGCTTGTAAGGCACGCTCAGAAAAGCGAATCACAGACTTATACTCAAAATCAGCAGTAGCATATATTACCCGCCGGACAATCTCATACTCTGCGGGTGAAAAGACATGATCGCCTATTTCACTATCAATGATTGCTAAACTTTGAGCATCAGTCACGTGCCATTCCATTGCTATTTAGCTCTGAGATATCAGCTTTCAGCTTATCAGCTTAGGTGAATGCTGAGTGTTGATTCACCAAAGTTTACCCACAGAGAAACCCTCTTCTGGTGCATTCGCTACACATGCCATCAGCGTACTATACCCGAAGGACTTTACGCAATTTCTCGCTGAGTGCTGAGATTCTTGTTTTTCTTCAGCACTCATCAATTTAGGATTCGGCATTAGAAGAAGGCCGACTGAAAACAGGAGACAAGTAAGCTACTAAAGCGCCAATGAAGAAACCAGAGATATTGCGAACTAAAGGTAACCAATCACTAGTGCGTGTTACCACTGGACCAATACCGAAAGCAATAAACAAAATTCCCCACAAAGGTGAGAAAATTAAAGCCCATTGCCAAGCAATAATCTGCCCTTCTTTTTGGGGATGAGATGCAAATCCGCAAATTATTCCCCCCACAACTGAGGTAATGAGTGTAAGTATCCATTGCTCCCGTGGTAGTCCGGGAACAACCGCGCAACCACCCTGAAGTAAACAGCCTTTAACGGAATCTAAAGCTTGCAGAATAGCTTGGTCTTCGCCTTGTTCTCGCACAAAGTACAAATTGCCGAAGCGAGTTTGTAATTCTATCCAAAAAGTCCGGGGTAGAAGTTCATAAACGGCATCTCCCACGCTAAAGCTGAGAATGTTGCCACCACGAGCATCAGCAACTAGCAAAATACTTTTATCATCTAAACCCCAATAATTGATAACTGCCCGACCAGGGGTGCGGTCATACTGGGTTAATACTCGTAGTTTCCAACCAGTTTCACCTTCAAATTGCTTTAAATCTGTGACCAGCTTTTCTTCTTGAACATCTGTGAGAGATTTAGCTAAATCTATAACTGGAGTTTGAAAGTTGGGTAGTAAGTCGGGATTATCATAAGCAAGTGCCGGGGAAGAGTGCATCACCCAAATTGCCCCAGCCAAGAAAAATACCGCAATAGATACTAGAGTTCGTCGCCAAAAACAAGACTGCATGGACGTTCTTATACAAATATAAACAGTAGAAGTGAACAAGTTGTTTTAAAAGAGTATGGGAAAAGTGATACTTCTTTACACTTGTTTACTTTACTCTAATCTAAGGGATTTAAGCAAAGCTTGCTTTGGGGAATGGGAGATAACATCTATTCCTTCTTCCCCCTACCCCCTACTCCCCAGGGCTGTTTCATCCCCTAGGATGGTAAAATTGCCAGAGTTAGAGAGATGAAAATTGAGCGCAGGCAGACAATTTTAGCCAAGATTTTTTGCGTCTTCAGTTTTAAATACGTGATTTTTCTTTGCGTCTTTGCGTCTTTGCGCGAGATTATCCTCTTGACAAATATCGCACAGCAACGAATGAAACGACCCTGCCCTACTCCCTACTTCCCACTCCCTTCTTAATTTCTCGTTCTCGTAACGTTAGCGGTGGTTTTTCAGTAATTGGCAGACGTTCAACTCGCCGCGCAGGTTTTTGGCGTGTAAAGGACTTCCAGGCAGTTTTCACACCTACAAAGATGCTGCGTGTGCCTACTTGCAGATTTTGAGCTTGTTTTTTAGCACCATCCAGGCTTTGGTCAACTTGCTTAACGACCTTACCTGCACTTTTTACACTTTCACTAACATCATCGGTTAAATCTGTGATTTCCATTCCAGTCGTGCGAATGGAATTTAGGGTAGGTGGTAACTCCCGTGAGAGAGTGTCAAATAGTTTTTCTGCACTGCGCGCAGCGCGTGCTAACTCCTGCAAAGCCGGTATAGCCGCTATCAAAACAGCAGTCAGACTGGCGGCGACTAAGAGTATAGACAGTCCCAACCAAAACAGGGGATCAATCACGGTTATGCCATCTATGAGCGTTCTAATTGCTGGGAAAGAGAATCCGAATCTTGTTGAGCTTGTTGCTGCTTCAAGATTTGGCTTTCGCGTTGACTAGCATCTACACCAGCAGCGATCGCTTCCCGTAGTCTTTCTAATGTATCATCCCAGTTTCGTAGTGCGCTGGCAGATAGACGATCTGCCTGGATTTGTACACTTGTTGATAAATCTTCCGCCAAGTCTGGGATGGCATTGGCAGATTTTTGTAAAATTTTCCGCGTTTCGCGCCCTGTACGTGGAGCCACAAGCAAACCAGTCAAAGCACCGATAGTAGCTCCCAGCATCAAACCACCAAGAAATACTCCAGAACGGTTATTAGACATATTAATGTTTCTCTCCTTACACCCATTTTAGGTGTGTTTTCTCCCCTTGCAAGTCCACATGATTTTATCTAATTAATGTATCGTGACAAAATATCAGGCAACAATATTGCTTTTAGAGAACTTCAAAAAATAAGTAGCGATTGGTTATTTTTTTATTTGTTTTATTTTGTCAGTCCCTTATTTGGCGACTGTCTTTTTTCCTGAAGTTAACCCTGTTCTCCGCAAAGATCGCCGCCAGAATCGGCGGCCTAAAAATAGCAGAGTGATAATTTGCCGCACTTGTTGGATCTGTACTTGTAGCCCTTGGTTGCTCTGGCGTAAGTGACGAATCTGCTGCTGGCTAGCATCAATATTTTTGGGTGCTTGATACAATGCCGCATGAGTAACATGTTCATAGATAGTCAGTTTATCAGCTATCCGCCCTATCCGTTGCTTTAGTTTCCAGACTTGCCAAGCTACATAAAGTAGTATCAGCGAAATGAGGGTGTTAATCACGACAACTGTCGTTACCATTGTTCACCTTTACCAATATCAGCTTTCAGGAATTGTTCTATATAGCTCTGATGAGGTTCTGACTTAATCATAGCGATAGAGCCGCAGCGCTCATCTGTTGCACCCAACATTTTGAGTTCCTTGACCCCCTTATCCCTCTATCCTCTTATCTTCCCATCTTTCCCTGCCTCTTTTTGAAGTTGCGAGATCCGTCTGTTCAAGCTAGTCTGGAGAGCTGCTATTGCTGTTGGCGTAGTAATTTCTCTTAGGATCTTCAGATAACTGGAACTATGATTGAGCTTGGTTCATTGGTGCAGTCCCAGAACAACTATTTGGGAATAGGAAAAGTTACTGAAATATCTCATAGCGATGTGATCGTTGAGTATTTCTGCTCAGGAGGGCAACGCCTCCAAAAAACTTTGCCTTTAGATTCACTATCTCCAGTCAGGCTTCAGCCTCAGACTCGATGCTACATTAGCTCAGAAACCCAAGATACATGGATAATTGGCAGAGTTTTTGCTTGGGACGAAGAGACAGAGATGTATCAAATTGATTTGCCTGATCAGAAATCTACAATTGCCACTGAGCAAGAAATTTATGTCCGTTGCAATCTACCCACCACAGACCCCATTGAAACTCTGGCAATCAAGGGTCACGAAACGCCTTATTTTCACGATAAAAGATTGGCTTTTGTGAAATGCTTGATTCAGCAACGCGCGGTGAGTCGTGGGATGACGGGGCTAATTTCGGCGAACATAGACCTTTATCCTCACCAAGTTGAAGTTGTCCGGCGCGTACTAGAAGACCCGATTCAGCGCTATTTGTTAGCAGATGAGGTGGGACTCGGAAAAACTATCGAAGCCGGGGCGATTCTCCGTCAATACCTGCTAGATGAGCCAAAAAGAGGGGCGGTGGTGTTAGTTCCGCAATATTTGCTTCCACAATGGCGGACTGAGTTAGAAAATAAGTTTTACATCTCTCATTTTGGCAAACGGGTGGTGGTGCTGGCGGTTGAAGATATTCATAGAATCAACCAGAAAGCGAATATTGGTTGCTTAATCTTAGATGAAGCGCATCACATCGCGGCAATGGCAACCTCTAAGGATGCAGCAATGCGCCAACGTTTTGAGACTTGTAAAAATCTGGCTCATAAAAGCGATCGCTTGCTTTTATTATCTGCCACTCCTGTCCTCAACCACGAGCAGGATTTTCTAGCAATGCTGCATTTGCTCGATCCCACAACCTATCAACTCAATGATTTGGCGGGTTTTCGCGCCAGAGTGGAAAATTGCCAGGAAATCGGTAAAGTTCTCCTCTCATTGAGAGAAGGTGTAAATACTGATGTTTTGCAAACCAACCTCAAGCAACTGCGAAATTTGTTTGCTGAGGATGAGTATTTGATGACTCTGGCGGATAATTTAGCAAGTTGTTTACAAACAAACTCCCCTGCACCAGATAAAATTATCCGCGCCATTCGCACTCACATCAGCGATACCTATCGACTGCACCGCAGAATGCTGCGTAACCGTCGGACTGCGGTGGAAGATGTCATATTTGACCGCGATGTCACGCCTAAAGAAGAATATGATTTAGATGAGCGATCGCTGGATATTCATGAACTCATGGAAAAATGGCGGACTGTTGCTCCTCCAGAAAAGCCATATCAGCGCATTTTTCTCTTATTATTCTTGGCTGCTGGTACTTGGTTAGGAATTCTAGAAGAGGTAATTACCGCACGTTTAAGTGGTAAAGTCCCTGCCAAACTCATCCAGGAATTTCCCGAAGATGATCTTTGCATCTTGACTACAACCCCTAAATTCCCAGAGGAAGCAGAGATTCTGCAATCCCTACTAAAAATTCTGCGTCAGCCTGTAGAAGACGGAGACCGACAAGAAAATCTCAAAACAGTACTGCTAAATCAGCTAGCCGCACATTTCAAAATTGCGCCAACTGTTCGCCGCAATAAGCAAGAATTGCTAACAAGAATACAGCAGAGAATTCGCAGACCGATTCCCGGTGATATATTGCCCAAATTTGTAATTTTTACAAGTTTTGGGCAATCTTGTACAGAAATTGTGCGCTGTTTATCTCGTAGCTTCGGTGAAGAAACAGTTGCTGGTCATCAATTGGGAGAATCACGAGAAAAAGTTGAGAAAAACATCAGGCGGTTTAAGGATAATCCCAGCTGCTTTATTCTGGTATGCGATCGCTCTGGGGAAGAAGGACTTAACTTTCAGTTTGCTGACTGCTTCATCCACTTTGATCTCCCTTGGTCGCCTAATCAATTAGAACAACGCATCGGCAGATTTGACCGCATTGGCAGCAAAATTGGCATCCAATCATGTGTATTCCTTGGCCCTTATTTGGAAGATAGCCCTCAAAATGCCTGGTATCAACTCTTAAAAAATGGGTTTGGTATTTTTGAGCAATCAATTGCCAGTCTCCAATTTTATGTAGATGAAAAATTGGCAGAGTTAGAAACAGCTTTATTCCAGTCAGGTGCTGCTGGATTATTAGCAATGATTGAGCCAATTCAGCAACAAATTACCGCCGAAACAGTGAAAATTAGCGAACAGAATGCACTTGATGAAATTGATACTCTTGATGAAAATACCCATCAGTATTTTCAAGACTTAGATAATTATGATGCCTGTCATTTAGAAATTAAACAGGCAATTGAAGGCTGGATTTGTGACGCACTGGGATTTAAGTCAGTTAACAATCCCAATTCAGCAGAAGTGAAACGTTATCAACCGACAACGCGCACTTTGGTTTCTGTAGATGAGTTGAAAACTCACTTCGCGAATAATAATACTGACCAATTTGGTACTTATAATCGCCGAGTAGCAAACCAAAATTCTGGTATTAAACTCTTCCGCATTGGCGAAGGATTAGTAGAATCACTCGTCAACTATATAAATTGGGACGACAGAGGTAAAGCTTTTGCCATGTGGCGCACTGATGATTCTTGGAATCCTGCGTCAGGTAAAGAATGGTTTGGTTTTCGCTTCAATTATGTAGTTGAAACAAACTTAGAAGTTGCCCGGCAAATTTTAAAAACTTACAACCTAGATAATTCTCAAGATAAAATCTTGAAACGGCGTGTCGATGCTTTATTACCCCCAACTATGGAAACTGTTTTTATTGATGGTCGCAGCCAGCCAGTATGCGTTGTTGAAGATGCAGCACTTTTAAATATTCTGCAACGACCGTATAAATATAAAAACAGTGATAAGTGCCGAGATTACAATTTAGCTAAAGAGCGCTTAGGAATTATTGATGATTTTGTTGATGCTAGTAAGTGGCCCAGCTTCTGCCAACAAGCGCGTCGTACTTCTTTAGAATTACTCTGCGATCGCCCCAATTTTATCGCTTTACACCAACAATGTAGTAAAGTTGCCGAGCAGAAATTAAGCAAGAGAGTAGAACAATTACGTCTCCGCCTAAATCGGCAAACTTGGGATCGGACTTTGGCTGAAGAATTGAAGATCGAAACTGCATTGAGTGCAGCAATTTTGGAGGGCATCCGCCAGCCGCAGATCAGGCTTGATTCTGTAGGTTTCATAATTGTATCAGGGCGATCGCCTATACAATTTGAGTGAAAAACAGACAATTTCAACTCTACTTCAGTCCACAAACACCCGTTGCCAGAATGCTACTATTTCCGACCAAGCAGAAGTAGCCGCCGCCGAATCATAGCGATAACCATCGTCACGCATGAAGGTATGCTCTGCTTCATATAACAGAATCCTGTGAGGTACCCCAGCATTCTCTAGGGCTTTGATTAAGGTGTGACGGTCATTCTCTGGAATATGAGGGTCAAGAGTACCGAACACCATCAATATCTCACCTGTGATTTCACTTACCCGGTTGATGGTGTCAGCTACCCCCTGACCCAATTTGCCACTAGGAATACCAGTAGGGTAGCAGCAAACTGCTGCCCTAATTTCGTTTTGCAAGGCTGCTCGAAAGGCTAAATGTCCACCAATACAAAAGCCTAAACTACCAATTTTGCCTGGAGAAACTGAACTTTCTCTTTGCAGAAATTCAATTACAGCCAGACAATCGGCATCATGACTAGCTATCGGCGTGCGACGTGCATTATCATTGCCTCGCATTCTACCCAAATCGTCTGGTTCAATAACTGAACCAACAGTTTCAATACAATGAAAAATCTCTGGGGCTGCCACTACATAGCCATATCCTGCTAAGTAGTTAGCCAAACGAATTATCGCACCACCTAACTGATAAATATCGCTGTAAAATATAATACCTGGATAGATTCCTGTTGGCTTGGGAGATGCTACATAAACACGCATTAAACTGTTATTTACTCTCAACTCAACATTGCGTTTTGTAATTTGCACTTTTTTGTCTCCAGATAAATGCTGGCAAAATTAGCTTCTACGCCAGCGAAATAAAATTGAGAAGAACTGACTACTATGTCGAATTCATGCACACTTTCAATTATTAGACTGATTCTCAATATGCAAGATATCTTTACATACTTTTCTGTCATATATTGAGTTCTCATTCAAAACCTTTTTTAGTTTCCGTCAAGGATTTTATAAATAAATATGAATTAAATCTAAAATTTACGTGGCAGCATCTCAAAAGTATTTGTAATCATATAATAAGTGAGTAACATAAAAATTTATTTAAGAATTGGCTACAAGGTGATATTGAGATGCCTAAATGGAAACTAGTAACTGAATTCACATTTGATAGCGCGCACTATATCAAAGATTACAATGGCCCTTGTGGTCGGATGCACGGACATACTTATAAAGTTCACATTGAGGCTACATCAACACAGTTGCACTCTTCCGATTATTGCCCACATCCAGTAATGGTGGCTGATTTTAGAACTTTGCGCTGGGCGAAACAGGATGTAACTAAAGGCGGACTGGATCACTGTGTTCTCAATGAAGTCATGCCTAGTGAGTACGAAACCACTGCTGAGATGATTGCCAAATATATTTATGATGAAACTAAGAAACGTGTACCCCCAGATGTACAACTAAAAGTACATATTTCAGAAACACCTAATAGTTGGGTAGAGTACGAAGAAGACTAATTCGTAATTCGTAATTCATAATTCGTAATTAAAAATGTTAGATTTTAGTTGGTGCTGTAGGTTTATCGGCAATTCTTTATTAAACTCGTAATCGCAATCGCCACACTGCAAAACAGTATTAAGTAACTTTTTGTAAATTTGTCAATGCAGTTTCCTTATTCTTAATCTTCATAAAGTTATAAATCTCTCTATTAAGTTTTTAATAATACTTATCTCAACTTGTACATTCAGGTCGTAAGCTGTTGCAGGAATTGTGTAATCTAAAAACAGCTAAGCTAATGATTAACTTGAGGTCTTAATGACTCCTAAAATTCTGCGTCAGCTTTGGTCTGTGGTTGAAAACTCCCAAACCAAGACCCTATTGCAGATGGACGATGCTAGCTTGGTACAATGGCTGGTAAAACAAACAACAATGCAAGCGTTGTTAGATCCCAAAGAAACTGATTTTCTCAGTGATTACATTCAATCTCGGCTATCACTCATACGTGATATTGCTTGTGAACGCCAGTGTTAATAGTAACAAAATTACATAAGTCCACAGTCAATAGTAATAACTATTGGCTACGGACTTATGAACTATTAATTTTTTTGGGGCAAATAACCTTCAACTAAACAATCAGAACCTACCACACGCCAACGAACACGTTCTAAGGGCAGCGCCTCTGTCATGGTGGTAAAGCCTAAGTCACCTACAGGTGTGGGAGCATGGCTACCACCAATGATTTTAGGAGCAATAAAAGCCAGAATTTTTTGTACTGCACCTTGAGCGATCGCACTTGCGGCTAAAGTACCACCACATTCCCACAACACACTACAACAACCGCGATCGTATAAATGTGCCATCACCTGCTCCGGCGTGAGCGATGTTAACTCCATCACCTCAACTCCCTGTTTGAGCAAGAATTTTTGAAAATCAGGTGAGCTGCCTTCCTCTGTCAACACCAAGGTGGGAGCCTCCACAGTTTGCCACAGGCGGGCATTCTCAGGTAAATTGAGATGACGACTCATTACCACCCTTAGAGGATTATGCGCTCCCACCTGATGGCTGGTTAAATAAGGATTATCCTGGCGTACTGTATTGCCACCAACAATTATGGCATCGCACGCTGCCCGTAGTTGATGAACTTCACCACGAGCGTCTTGGTTTGTTACCCAAGCACTGTGACCAGAGGTCGTGGCGATTTTGCCATCTAAAGTCATGGCATATTTCAAAATCCCTAAAGGTCGTTTGTAGAGGATGCGATGCACAAAAGCTTCATTGAGCTGATGACAAGCTTCTGCTTCTACTCCCACCATTACCTCTATACCAGCAGCACGTAAACGAGCAATACCACCACCAGCTACCAATGGATTGGGGTCAACCATACCCACCACCACCTTGGCAACACCGGCTGCTATCAACGCTTCTGAACAAGGGGGAGTACGTCCGTGGTGATTGCAAGGTTCGAGACTCACATAAACCGTTGCACCACGAGCGCGATTCTCTTGGGTAGAGTCTGGGCTAAAACCTGCTGCTTTCAAGGCAAAAACCTCTGCGTGAGGCTCACCTGCACGGGGATGAAACCCTTCCCCGACGATTTCCCCATCTTTGACAACCACCGCCCCCACTAACGGATTGGGTGAAGTGCGCCCCAAAGCACGGCGAGCAAGTTCCAAACAGCGCTGCATCATCGCCCGGTCAAAGTCACTGCCCACCCTCTCTTTAACTGGTGAAGATTCAACAGGCGATCGCACTTGAAGCCCATTATCTTGAGTGTAATTGGGTAGAGATGCATCTGCTTGAGCGACCACTGGGAAATTATCCATAATTTTGGGTGATACTGTAAGTATTTTGCACGCTAGCCTAGCTGCTTTTGTTGTAATAGTTAAACAGTAATATCCAGGCGCTATTGTTGGTCATGAGGTATCTTACTCAACTCTAGCTTGAATCAATATTGCCAGGGTTTGCCCAATTTCTAGAAAAATTTAGGAGTGAAGATAAGAGAGTAGGGAGTAAAGATATTTTTCCCCACTCCCCACTCACTATTCCCGACTCCCCATTCCCTAGTTTTGCTCTAAAAATTTCATTTTCTGCCACCAAAGATTGAGGGGATAATAAACCACAGGTGCCCAGAGACTACTGAGAATAGCAGAAGCCAAGGTGACTCGTTGGTAATATGCCCAAATATATTCCACTTTGCGTAGGCTTGGCCCGCCGTAGGCATCGCTCGTCAAAGTTAATTGCAACCCAAAGACAGTTTCTGCCAAAACTGCCATCACAAAAACAATTAAGGCAATAGAAATAAAATCTTCTTGGATAAAACGCTGCTTTTGCAGTAAGCCTGTCAGCAGTCCCACTAGTCCCAAAGTAACAGCATGAGTAGGATGAGGTGCTGTCATCGCATCCTGAAGTAGCCCTAAAACTATACCAGCCAATACTCCTGAAAAAACAGAGCGCTTTACGCTCCAAGCTACCACCCAAATTAACAGCCAATTAGGCCCAATTCCCAACAATTCCATCCCTGGGAAGCGGGTTGGTAACATCAATAAACAAAACAGCACAGACCCAACTGTCACCGTCCAATCTAGCAGTTTACGTGTACCTGGATGCCAATGAGCCAGTGGCTTATTTAACATTTTAAATTTTCGCTGTGGTGGTCTTGGCCTGTTACGCCTACCACCAAATGAAGGTATCTTCATTATTTTGAAATAGATTAAAGAATCTTGAAAATAGGGAACAGGTTACAGGGGATAGGGAAAGAGATTTTTCTATAAATCCTGAGTAGTTAATGGGGCATAGGGCAGGGGGAAAATTCTTAAGTACCTACGCCTAAATATTTAGCCATTTTTCCACACGAGTGAAATCGCTGTATTCCATCCAATACTGCCAAATGTTACCTGTCCCCTGTTCCCTTCATAACGGCTACTGAGAATTTTGGCTTTCCAATTCTTGGTTTGTGGGCTTCGGATATACAGCTACCCAGTCTAATGAAAGTATCGGCGGGAAAAGCTCAACTTTTGCCACTGACGCTGGGAGTTTCTTTAAATCTAAAGACTTAATTCGTCCTACTGATAAACCAGCAGGAAATCTTTGACTGTAAGTGGATGTAGAAACTAAATCCCCCACTTTGACATTCGGTACTTTTTCATAAAACTCTAGCACTGCTTCTGCCGAAGAATCTCCCCGCAAAACTCCTTTGGCTGACGTGCGGCTAATTGTTACACCCACTTGACTTTTGAGGTCACTAATTAACAGCACGCGGCTAGTGTTGGGAGTTACATTCTCTACCAAACCTACTAATCCACCATCAGTCTTAACGATATAGCCTTCTTGAATTCCTGCCTTCGAGCCACGATTCAGGGTAACTTGTTGCCACCAGTGGTCAGCACTGCGTCCCACCACCCGCGCGGTAATTGGGCGCGATGAGAGTGGCGCCGCCTGAACATAGCCTAATAAACTTTGGAGCTTTTGATTTTGACTTTCTAAATCGGCTATGCGTGTTTGCAACTCCAAGAAGCGGGCATCATTGAGACGCTCTTCTGGACTTGTCCCGGTCTGTAACATCTGCAACGGACGACTCATTACTTGGTACATTTCCAGCAGTAAATGACCTTGAGTCTGTCGCAATATCCAAGCACTACTTACTACTACAGTAAGTAAACCGAGTTGTAGTAATTTCCGATCCCACCAACGACGTACAGTAACCATTTATACCCGTTTTATAAATTCCCAAGATATTGGATTCTATTTATATAAAACCCAAATAGAAGCCAAATAGAACCCAATATCTGATATTTTTTTCTACATATTGCGAGAACGCCCACTGAAAACCCGTTCTAGCTGTTTGAAGTTTTCTAACACACGACCTGTTCCCAGCACCACACAGCTGAGAGGATCAGCTGCAATGTGGGTGACAATCCCTGTTTCATGGCTAATTAGGGTATCTATGCCTTTGAGCAAAGCACCACCACCGGCTAGCATAATGCCTCGGTCAATAATGTCTGCCGCTAGTTCTGGAGGCGTGCGTTCCAGTGTCCGCTTTACAGCTTCGATGATTACTGATAGCGGTTCCAACATACTTTCACGGATTTCTGGCCCTTTGAGAGTGATAGTTCGGGGTAAACCAGAAAGCAAGTGTAAGCCCCGGACTTCCATCATGGCATCGCCATCATCGTTCGTGGGATAGGCAGAGCCAATCCTAATCTTGATATCTTCCGCAGTCCGTTCTCCAATCACCAAGTTATGAACTTTCTTCATGTACATGATAATAGATTCAGTTAGTTCATCCCCGGCAACGCGCACTGATTCGCTGATCACAGTACCTTGAAGACTCAGCACCGCAACTTCTGTGGTGCCACCACCAATATCAATAATCATATTGCCTGTTGCTTCGGCAACAGGTAGCCCTGCGCCTATGGCTGCGGCTATCGGTTCATCAATCAAATACACTTCCCTGGCTCCAGCTTGAGCAGCTGCATCCATCACAGCCCGTCTTTCTACCCCTGTGACACCACTGGGAATGCCAATGACAATCCGAGGTAAAACTAAAGACCTACCCTCATTGACACGCTGAATAAAGCTCTTCAGCATTAGCTCAGCTGTATCAAAGTCAGCAATTACACCATCGCGCAAGGGGCGGAGGGCAATTACATTTCCAGGTGTCCGACCGAGCATTTTTTTGGCTTCTTCTCCTACGGCCAGTGCTACCTTTTCGTTTTGATCGATAGCAACCACAGAAGGTTCTTGAAGGACGATGCCTTTACCAGATACATAAACGAGGGTGTTGGCAGTACCGAGGTCGATACCCATATCCCATGATGAGCGAAAGTTCCTAAAAAGACCCACGCGTCTCTACGCCCCTTATTTGCGATACTTGTTGGCTAAAAACTGTTAGAGTTAATAGTGCTGGATTTTATTACGTTTTTTATCCTGAGTCTAGTAAATGAAGCTATTTTGGTTTGCCTTTTGGCAACTTGGCAATCTTTACTAGGTCTCAAGCATCCATATTTTTGGTATTCTCTAACTACTTCAATATATCCGTATAGTTTGGCAATTTTTACAAGTAATTCCTCACATTTTTATACCCAGTCAGGCTGTTAAGTTTTTAACACATTTTCAATAGCTTCACAATTCGCTATGATGAAAGTCAGAATACATCAGTACTTATGTACTAATAGGTAAAGTTCATGAGCATTAATATTGTCACCCTCGTTGGTCGTGTAGGCGGCGACCCAGATATTAAATATTTCGAGTCTGGTAGTGTCAAGTGTAGATTGACACTAGCAGTTAAACGTAGATCCCGTAATAGTGATGAACCTGACTGGTTCACCTTAGAGCTTTGGGACAAAACAGCAGAGGTAGCGGGTAATTATGTACGTAAAGGCAGCTTAATTGGCATCAAAGGTTCCTTAAAGTTTGACACATGGAGCGATCGCCAAACAGGAGCCAACCGTTCTATGCCAGTTATTAGAGTAGACCAATTAGAGTTGTTAGGTTCCAAACGGGATGCAGAAGGCGGTATGGCAGATATGTCTTCAGAACATTTTTAATTAATCATTGGTCATTAGTCATTAGTCATTGGCAATGACCAATGACCAATGACTAATAACGAATTTGCAGTGTCACCAATGCTTCTACTGGCTGTTCACCACCAACTATCGGGGTGGAAGCATCTTGAGTAGCTAACTTGCCCGCTTCAGCCCGATACAATATAGGTGGTGGAGGCGCACTAGCACTATTGACTTGAATACTCACTACTTCTTTGGACTGAAAGCCTAAGGCATCGAAAACAGCATCAGCTTGTAGCCTAGCGTCTTGGGTGGCCTGTCTGAGTGCTTGTTTTTGAGCAGAGGCGATCGCTGCATCACTAGCAACAAAACTAATGCCGTTTATCTGTGTTGCACCCGCTTTTACTGCTTCATCTAACAAAGTACCTGCTTTATCAGTAGCAATGCGAAAACTCACAGTGTTATTAGCAGCATACCCAGTAATGCGTTGCACATTGTTGGTGTAACTATAAACTGGATTCAGACGGATACCAGTGGTTTGTAATTTTTCCACATTTCGGCTTTTAAGCAAGGCTACCACAGCTGATGACCTGCGGGCTGCCTCTTGTTGTGCTTCCTGGGCAGTTTTAGCCTGCACTTCCACTCCCAAACTGACTTGTGACAAAGTGGTAGGAATTGTTTCCACACCGCGACCACTAACAGTCAAGGTGCGCCATAATTTTTCTTGTTCTTGGGCTAACCCAGGTTGGACAAAAGTTACACATACTAGCAAAGCTAGTGGTATGGTTTTCCAAAAGTTGCCAGCACGAAACCGAGAACCGGATAAAGCGGCTCTATACATAAGATTTGCACTCCTCTAAAAATATCTACAGATCCTGTTAATCAAACGTATCTAGCAATCCGCAGTTAACTGTCAACCATTACATAGTCAACAAATATCTTTGAACTTTCATAAACTCAGCACTCAGCACTTTTTGTATAGCAGTTACCACATAACTTAGAACAACAATTAATCATAAACACTGACTAAGAGAGACTTTCAAGCCTGTCCTATATCCCCTACTATATGTTTTTACTTTGACATTGCCATAGTTAAAAGTAAGAATGGTTACATTTTTTGATACTAAAAAAGTTACACCAAAATTTGTGGAGATTCTTTGATGGCATATTGGCTGCTGAAAACTGAACCAGAAAATTATTCCTATTTTGATCTAGAACAGGATGGTAGTACAGTTTGGGATGGGGTCAACAATCCTCTAGCACTTAAACATCTACGCACAATGCTTCCTGGCGATCTAGCATTAATTTATCACACAGGCAAAGAACGACAAGTCATAGGTGTGGCAGAGGTAGTCAGTCAACCTTATGATGATCCAACATTCAACGATGCCAAACGGGTAGTTGTGGATATCAAGGCATCAAGAAGAGTCTCCCAGCCCATCACTCTAGCCCAAATCAAGCAAGATGAACAATTTACAGACTTTGACTTGCTAAGACTCCCTAGACTCTCTGTTGTCCCAATATCCGAGTTTTACTGGCAACGGCTGATTGAGTTGACTAATGGCACAAATTCAAATTAACTTATTCCTGCTGTGAGCAATGCGTATATACGTGAATATATGTTGCTTTCCATAAAGGAGTAAAAATAAAGAGAAGGATTTTCGCAGAACACATTAGGATTTTTGCAGAACACATGCAATTTTTAGATGCAGTAAACGTATATTTTCCCCTGCTGGCTAGTACAACAGAAACAGCAGATAGTTCAATGGTACTAGCAGCAGTACTACTGAGTTTAGTTGTAATTTACCTAGCAAGTAAAGTTGGTGGGGAATTATCTAACCGAGTGGGTTTACCGCCTGTCTTAGGTGAACTCTTAGGAGGTGTGGTAGTAGGCATCTCAGTTTTGCATCTGTTGGTGTTTCCAGAAGGTGGCACAGACAGTTCTAACTCTCTAGTCATGACCTTTTTGCAAACTACTGCCGGTTTAACTCCTGAAGCAACTCCAGCAGTATTTGAAGCACAGTCAGAGGTCGTTTCTGTTTTGGCAGAACTGGGTGTGATTATTCTGCTATTTGAAATTGGTTTGGAGTCGAACTTAAAAGACCTAATATCAGTCGGTATCCAAGCCTCCATTGTGGCAGTAGTAGGGGTAGTAGTACCCTTTACCGCAGGCACTGTGGGACTGATGACTTTGTTTGGTGTCGGTGCTGTGCCAGCAATTTTCGCTGGGGCAGCTTTAACCGCCACTAGTATTGGTATTACTTCCAAAGTATTGTCAGAACTAGGAAGGCTCAATTCCAAAGAAGGGCAGATTATTCTAGGTGCTGCCGTCATTGATGACGTACTGGGAATCATCGTCTTAGCCGTAGTTGCCAGCCTAGCCAAAGATGGCGTGGTAGACGTGAGCAAAGTGATTTATTTGATTATTAGCGCCAGTGGTTTTCTCATTGGTGCAATTGTCTTAGGCAATGTTTTCAATAAAACCTTTGTGGCGATCGCTGACCAACTCAAGACGCGCGGCGAACTGGTAATACCAGCATTTGTTTTCGCCTTTGTCATGGCATACTTTGCCTCCATTATTCAGTTAGAAGCCATTTTGGGAGCTTTTGCAGCAGGTTTAGTCCTAGAGGAAACCGATAAGCGCAAAGAACTACAAAGGCAAGTTGTTCCCATTGCTGATATCCTAGTACCGATTTTCTTTGTGACTGTTGGGGCAAAAACTGACTTGGGAGTATTGAACCCAGCAATCCCCAGCAACCGGGAAGGTCTAATTATGGCAACTTTCCTGATTGCAGTAGCCATTATTGGTAAAGTGATCACAGGTTTCAGCGTGTTTGGTCAACCCCAAATCAACCGTTTAGCAATTGGTGTGGGGATGATTCCTAGGGGTGAAGTCGGGTTGGTGTTCGCTGGTGTTGGTGCTGCCAGTGGTGTTCTCTCTAAATCACTAGGAGCAGCAATTATCATGATGGTTATTCTCACTACCTTTTTAGCTCCTCCACTGTTACGTTTCGTATTTCCAGATTCAGACAATGTGGTAAAAGACTCAGAAAAACTGATTTTAGACGGTGTAACTGGGACACCGTTGCTCGTAGAACAACCTCAATCAATCGTGGCTGGCGCAAATGATGCTGGCAATCGAGAAGACACCCCAGAGGGGGATAAGTCGTCAAAAACCTGAGGATCTTGAGGAACTAGGGAAATGGGGAGGGACAAGGAGAATGAGCAATGCCCCATACCCAATCCCTAGCCTCTGGAAACTTCTATCTCCAAATCTCCGTCCTTGGAGATTGACAATTTGAGTTTTTGTCTAATTACTACTAGCATTCGGAATGTTACCTGTTGCCAGTTTTCCTCTACTTTCCAGTGTTAATTTAGATATTTTTCAGCAATTAGAAATTAGTGAGCACAATTTTTACCACATCAGTTAAAAGTAGTTGGAATTTTTTAATCAAGACATTGATTGCCAGCAATTCAACAACTCAACAACCATTTCTGGCTAAGTCAAGTATCACTGACTAGAATTAACTGATTGTGGTTAATTCTAGTAATACTGTTGTTGCATCTAATGCTTGGCAGGCGTGATGCTTATGACCTGATAAAATGAAAAAATTAGCAGGCATACTAGCAATTTACGTCGTTAATTGTACTTATATAAAAGTACAAAAGCCCTAGAAGTATCAAAGCGAAAGATTAGGTTGTGACAGTATGACGATTTGCCAATATGTTGAGATATTGATGGCTCCCATGAACGCGAATCAGGAGAAAGAATTGTGAAATTACACTGGTTACTACCCAGTACTGTTGGAAGTATCGTCTTACTATCGTCGCCGGCTTTGGCAGCGAAACTAGAATCTTGGCGTTTTGATGCTAATCAAAATCGTCTGGAAATTAACACTTCAGGCGCTGTTCAACCCCAAGCACAACTGGTCTTTAACCCCACGCGTCTGGTAATTGATTTGCCAGGCACCATATTTGGGCGTCCGCAGTTAACGCAACAGGTAGGTGGTGCCGTTCGCGCCGTCCGTGTAGGACAGTTTGACCCCCAAACAACGCGCATAGTCGTTGAACTTAATCCTGGCTACACTCTAGACCCCCAGCAGGTGAAATTTGAAGGTGTGACTCCTAGTCGATGGCGGGTACAATTACCAACGCCAACAGCAGAGCAAGCAGAATCTTCCACCAGAGAGATTTACAATGTGGTTACCATTGACTCTGATACTGGGAATAAACCGGAGTTTTCTACTAAAGTTGCCAGCGCTACACCAGGAACAACTCAAATTGAGAACTTACAGGTAACAGGAGATGGATTTTTCGTCCGTACTAACGGCGGCAATCCTCAAGTTAAGGTAAATCGCAGCCGCGATCGCAGTACCATTTTTATGGACATCGCTGGTGCGAGTTTATCACCAAGTCTGACAAAGCAAAATAATCAAATTAACAGACATGGTGTGAGTCGCGTCGAATTCACTCCACTGCAAACCCAAACACCTGGTGTCCGCATGACTATGCGGGTGGATAAAAATAGCCCAGATTGGCGGGTAACTAATAGTAGTGCTGGTGGTTTGGTGGTTTTACCTACTCGTGTTGTCAGATTACCTGGTAACAATAATAATAGTTCCGACAATTCACAAAATAATCAGCCTACACCTGTTACCACTCCCAACAGACCACTTGCCAGCAACTCTCCAGCCACAATTCAGGCTGTGGAATTAGCTAATAATGGGACGCAATTACTGATTAGAGCCGATAAAAATGTATCTGCCACTAGTGGATGGGATAGATCCTCTGGTTTATTCCGGATTGCTATTCCCAATGCTAAGTTAGCTCCCAACGTTACAGGTCCAGCTTTTAATGCTAATAGTCCCATCTTGAGGGTCCGCCTGCAACCTCAAGACAATACAGTGATTGTCTTAGTTCAACCAGCCGCAGGAGTGCAAATTGGGCAACTCAACCAAATTAGCAACCAGGTATTAGCTCTACAATTACAAGGCTCTCGCCGGATCACCCCCCCATTAGCCCTACCTCCCCTACCACCACCTAACCAAGGGCAATTACCAGATCCCAACGCTCCCCCTCGACCAACAACCCAGCCAACTCCACGACCAGCACCTCGAGGCAGAGTTGTCGTGATGATTGACCCCGGACACGGTGGTAAAGACCCAGGAGCCGTTGGTATTGGCGGGTTGCGCGAGAAAGATGTCATCCTGCCTATCAGCAAAAGGGTCGCAGAAATTTTGCAGAAAAATGGTGTACAAGCAGTACTAACGCGGGATTCTGACTATTTTGTTAGCCTTCAGGGACGAGTAAATTTAGCAGAAAGAGCTAACGCTGATTTATTTGTTAGCATCCATGCTAATGCCATTAGTTTGAGTCGTCCGGATGTCAATGGTTTGGAAACATATTATTACGACAGTGGGCAAAGTTTAGCTCGCGCGATTCATCGCAGCATTCTTCAAGGTGCGAATGTCAGAGACAGAGGAGTGCGACGAGCCAGATTTTATGTCCTTCGACGAAGTTCCATGCCCTCGGTTTTGGTAGAAGTAGGTTTTGTTACTGGTCGAGAGGATGCTGCTAGACTCAGAACCACAGCTCACCAAAATCAAATGGCGGATGCGATCGCTCGTGGTATTCTTCAGTATTTACAACGAAGATAAATAATTAAGTCTACCAGGAGGTGGCTGTTTTCAGTTTTGCTTCACTAGTTGACATTAACGTAATTTTTTTGGGTACATTAATTACCAGCAATTAAATCAGGACTTACGCAAAACTAGCCAAAAAGTTTAATTTATCGCACCGCCCTTCTCCTATAGAACGCCTTCTCTACGAGAGACTACGTGTATGTAGCTTGCTTCCCGAAGGGTACGCGAAGCGTCTCGAAGAGAAGAATTCGTTGCGTGTGCGTAAGTCCTATAAACAACTCAACACCAATAACCTATCTGATTTTGCATGTGATTAACTAAAAGTAAATATGTGTGATTAATTCTGATTAGCTCTTATTTGGTGTCATCTCATGCTGCGCCTGCCATTTTTTATTGCCTTCGCAGGATAGCAAAATTAAACAAGTGTGATATAATTTTACGCCATTAGTAGTGGCTTTAATACCAGCGAAAACTTTTTTTGCTGCCAGGGAAGTTCTAATCTGTGAAAGCCGCAGATTAGAATTTCCTTTTCCAGGCTAAGTTTAGGCGGTGACGGTGTGAGGATTTGCCAATTATGATCAACGCGAATCAGGAGAAAAATTTGTGAAATTACACTGGTTACTACCCAGTACTGTGGGGAGTATCGTCTTACTATCGTCGCCGGCTTTAGCAGCGAAACTAGAATCTTGGCGGTTTGATGCCAATCAAAATCGCCTGGAAATTAACACTTCAGACGCTGTTCAACCCCAGGCACAATTAATATTCAACCCCACACGGCTGGTAATTGATTTACCAAACACGACATTTGGGCGTCCGCAGTTAACGCAACAGGTAGGCGGTGCGATTCGGGCTATTCGTGTGGGGCAGTTTGACCCCCAAACCACGCGCCTAGTCGTTGAACTCAATCCTGACTATACCCTAGACCCCCAACAGGTGAAATTTGTAGGTGTAACTCCCAGTCGTTGGATTGTCCAATTACCAACTCCAGAAGTTGAGGCAGGAGTTGCGTCAACAGAAACTGCACTGCGGCAAGAACTTTCTCCTTCATCGGCAACAACAAGAACATCAACACCAACGCTTTCCCCAAGAAATATTTACAATGTAGTGACAACAGGCTCTGACACAGCAGATAAAAAAGAATCGGTTGTCGATACTGTAGCAGCAGTGACTCAAATTGAAAACTTACGAGTTACAGGCGATGGATTTTTCGTCCGCACTAGTGGTGGTAATCCTCAAATTCAAATTAACCGCAGTCAAGACAAAAAGACAATTAATATTGATATTTCTGGCGCTTCCTTATCCCCTAACTTGGGACAACAGGATTTGCCCATTAATCGTTATGGTGTCAGCTACATCCAATTTACCCAACTGCAAGCACAAATATTAACTGTGCGAATGACATTGCAGGTGGATAAAAATAGCCCAGACTGGCGGGCAACTACGAGTAGTGTGGGTGGGTTCGTGATTTTGCCCAGTCGTAGTATCGCCAGATTGGCTGATAGTAATAATACTAGTTCTACACTACCTATTACCAACTCCTTAGCCACCATTCAGTCCGTAGAATTAACTGGTAATAATACACAACTGCTGATTCGTGCTGACCAAGCTATATCTGCCACTGGTGGATGGGATAGATCCTCTGGTTTGTTCCGCATCATTATCCCTAATGCTAAGTTAGCTGCCAAAGTTACTGGCCCGGCTCTTAGTGCTAATAGCCCCATCCTGCGAGTGCGCTTACAAACACAACCATCTAATACTGTGATTGTATTGGTTCAACCAGCAACCGGAGTCCAAATTGGGGAAATTAACCAAATCAACAGTCAATTGTTGGCTTTACAATTACAAGGCTCTCGGGGAATCACCCCTCCGGTTGCTTTACCTCCTCTACCGCTACCAAATCCGACAACTATAGACAATCCTCAACCAGAGCCTCGCCCCTCAAATCCCAAAGGAAAATTACTAGTAGTCATTGACCCTGGACATGGCGGTAAAGACTCAGGCGCTCCCGGTTTGGGTGGACTGCTAGAAAAGGATGTAGTTTTGCCTATCGGTAAAAAGGTAGCGTCAATTTTAGAACAAAATGGCGTACAAGCAGTTTTAACGAGGAATTCTGACTTTTTTGTAGAACTTCAGGGACGAGTAGATATTGCCGAGCGAGCCAATGCGACTTTATTCGTCAGCATTCACGCTAATTCAGTTGATGGTCGCCCTGCGGTGAATGGATTAGAGACATATTATTATGAAAGCGGTTATCGTCTAGCTGAAGTTGTTCACAATAACATTCTTCAGAATATCGGTACTATTAAAGACCGGAAAGTACGGAAAGCTAGATTTTATGTTCTCAGAAAAAGTTCTATGCCCTCGATTTTAGTGGAAACAGGCTACATGACTGGTAGGGAAGACAATCCCAGATTGGGAACACCAGAATACCAAAATCGGATAGCAGAGGCGATCGCTGATGGTATCCTCAAGTACTTACAGCAAAGATAAAAATGTAGTCCCAACTACTAATTAAGTAAACGGGTGTAATTTAGTGGTCAGTTAGCAAATTCTCTGCTAAATTCTGTATTTTAAAGCTAAAAACTTAAATCAATATCTACCTGTGTATTCAACTTCTATGTTTGAAGGTCATCTTGACGATTTTGCTGATAAAGAGCCTCAACGTGCCCCAATTGGCGTTTTTGACAGTGGTGTGGGTGGGCTGACGGTACTGCGACAACTCTATCGCCATCTCCCCAATGAATCTATTATTTACTTTGGAGACACAGCTCGACTGCCTTATGGGATTCGCTCACAAGCAGAGATATTACAGTATGTGCGCGAAATCCTGAGATGGATGCAACAGCAACGTGTGAAGATGGTGGTCATGGCTTGTAATACTAGTTCTGCCCTAGCACTAGAAATAGTACGTGGGGAATTTAGTATACCCATCCTCGGAGTCATTCTCCCAGGAGCCAAAGCAGCAGTGCAGCAAGGAAAGCGTATTGGTGTGATTGCTACCCCAGCTACAGCCAAAAGCAATGCCTATCGGCACGCTATTCTGGAAATTGATCCAAATGTCCAAGTCTGGCAAGTCAGTTGTCCAGAGTTTGTGCCACTTATTGAGCAAAATCGGATACATGACCCCTACACTACTGAAGTAGCACGCTCTTATTTAGAGCCTTTACTACAGCAAGAAATTGATACTTTAGTCTACGGCTGTACTCATTATCCCCATCTCGCACCCGTACTGCGATCGCTTCTCCCTCTTCATGTCAAACTAATTGACCCAGCTGTTCATGTAGTGGCGGCTTGTACTCAAGAGTTAGATCTACTCGGCTTAAACAATACCTATCCCCCATTACCAACTCGTTTTGCCGTCAGTGGTTGTCCACAACAGTTTGCTCAATCCGGTGTGCAATGGCTAGGACATACTCCCATGGTTGAGGTTGTAGATTTCACAGATATTGCAGTTTCCCAAGTTTACTAAAACTGTGTGAGATAATTAGTCAATAGTCAATTATCAATATTTTGACTATTGACTTTTGCCCAGCCGTTTTGGTCTATTGACTATTGACCACCTCAGTTACCTTGGAAGTTACCGACACATCTGGTTTGCGTTGTCCTGGGTTTGCCGCAGGTAAATTTCTAGGAGGAGATTTTTTGCCAGTGCGCTTTGCCAGAGCTAGTAATAGGTAGACTGTGAACAAATAACCAGCAGCTAAAATAAAAATCAACATAGGCATCTTCCCGTAAATCATCGTTCTACCAGCACCTTGCTTAAAGGAATATGAAATTTTGTAAAATTAGTAGAAATTCAACCAACCAAGAGCCTTCTTGATGGCTGTAGTTTGCTATACTAGATTTTTCCGTAAAATAATAGTTCTCTACGGTCAACTAGATATTTATTGAACCGAGTTTTTTTGCAGACCACACACACCACAACAGTTAAATAAATTGCCCAAAAGCAATTCAACTGCACTCTTCAGCAGTCTACCTAGTCTGCATTAATTTCGGGCATACCTCTATGACAAGAGCAGCCTTAGCGTTCAACACACGCTAAAAGCTTGCTGCGAATAACCATAAGGATACCGCAAAACTCTATCCCAAAAGGCTCAACTGCCGAAGCAAAGAACGAAGGAATATTTTCCTGAATTCCCTTCTACGGCGACGACTTATTTTAGATCCTCAAAACCATGTAGGTAAAACTACCTAAAGGTGGCTTACCTTTGGAGAATGAGTAACTGAAAAATTTAAAATCCCTAGATTTTAGCGTAGCACAATGCTCCTGAGTTTTCAGCCAACTTTGGAGCGAAATTTCAAATTTCCTAGAGGGCTAAAAACTAAGCTGAGAGAACTTAGTCTTATCTAAAAACAGCTTATGTATAAATTATATTAAGTTAAAAGTGATTTTTCGTAAGTAAGGTGCTTATCAAAACCTATAAATAATTATTATCAAAAATCAATTTTGGGCAAAAACAAGCATATGTTTGTATTTCCATAGATATACTACTTATTAAGCAGTATTAATAGATACAAATGTATTTAAGCAAGTTTTATTTTCTTAATTTGTGCAACAACAGATGATAGCCACCAAAAAATTGTTGACCTGATTAACATAAGATTTTTCTCAGGAGAAAATATAGCTGTAGCAGTGATTGCAAGGACTTTATCCTTAACTGTGTGTGAAGAACAAACGGCGAATAGACGAGTATTCTCTAATCAAAATTTTACGCTCGCACTGGGTTATCTTAAAATGAGTATAGGATATGTAAACTTTCGTAACCTAAGCCAGAGTCCGCCCATCCATGACCCCAGCCACCTCCCTGTTTACCCCTGTGGAAGCAGACCTGCGACTACTAGCAGATAACCTCAAGCAGTTAGTTGGAAATCGCCACCCCATTCTCTTTATGGCAGCCGAACATCTATTCGGAGCTGGGGGAAAGCGTATTAGGCCAGCAATTGTTCTGCTGATATCGCGGGCCACAATGTTAGAACAAGACATTACGCCGCGTCACCGCCGCCTAGCAGAAATTACGGAAATGATTCACACAGCAAGCTTAGTGCATGACGATGTGGTAGATGAATCACAAATGCGGCGTGGTGTGCCTACTGTTCATAGTCTGTTCGGTAATCGCGTTGCTGTCTTAGCAGGAGATTTTCTCTTCGCCCAATCGTCCTGGTATTTAGCAAACTTGGACAATTTGGAGGTGGTGAAACTACTCTCAGAAGTGATTATGGATCTGGCAACTGGAGAAATCCAGCAAGGAATAAATTGTTTTGATCATGGCATCTCAATAGAAACTTATCTAAAAAAGAGCTATTACAAAGCAGCCTCGTTAATTGCCAACAGTTCCAAAGCAGCTGGGTTACTTAGTGACGTTTCCTTAGAAACTGCCGAACATCTGTACAACTACGGTCGTCATCTAGGTCTGGCATTTCAGGTTATGGATGATATTTTAGATTTCACTAGTACAACAGATACTTTGGGTAAACCAGCCGGATCTGATCTCAAAAGCGGTAATCTCACTGCACCTGTATTGTTTGCTTTAAAGGAAAAACCATACCTGGAAGCGCTAATTGAACGGAAGTTTGCCCAAGAAGGAGATGTAGAGCAAGCACTGGAGTTAATTCAAGATAGTCAAGGCATACAGCAGGCGCGAGAATTAGCGGCTCACCATGCCAAGTTGGCGGTTGATCATCTGGCTGTTCTTCCAGCCTCCGAATCACAGCAGGCATTGGTTAACATAGCTGACTACGTACTTAGTCGGCTATGTTAACCAATTAGGGATTTTAAATTTAAAATTTAAAATTTTGCGGAAATTTTGCTGCCGGGGTTTTCGTAATTTAAAAAAACTTTCCCAGATGGAGTGAGGATTTTAGGTTGTATCTAATAAATCCTCACTCCAAAATTTATTTATGCAATATTTGGGGGTATCTGTTTACCTGATTGCTGTTGTTTGATCTGTTGTTGCAAGAGATTTTGCAATTGCGATCGCTGCACTTCAAAAGTATGAGTGGTCTGACCCGGCGTCTCCAAAAAAACGATACTATCTACGGGTTCTAATGCCACCAGTTGGAACAAAATGTGGGTAACAGGAACAATTTTAGCTAGCATTTGAGGGTCAAGCCCAGCAGGTGAAATTAGGGAGACATCCTGTATGGTAGGAAAAGCGTAGATGACGCGCTTTTCCAGTCCTGGATTTGCCCGATTGCTCAATGTAGTTAAAACCCAACTCTCCTCCGAATTTTGGAGAACATAGTACTGGGAATGGCGTAATTTCTTAGCGATCGCGATCAAAGCAGGAGCAATTGCTGAAACAAGATGTGGTGTTATGCCATCGCGGGGTGCATGATCAATCAGCAATTGAATTTGTGTTTTTAAATCCATAATGACTTGTTAACGGCTCCTGGGTAATGGCAAAAACATCTATCAAGTGTGAACAATCCCATCAAAGTTGGGAACAATAAAAGTAGTCACATCCTAAATGCTGGATTGTCCTGCGTTTAGCTTATACGCAAATCCCAAAAGCCAATACCCACGGTCGTACAGGTTGTATTTAAGTATTTTAGGGTCTTTTGAAAACCGAGACTATGAATTCAGCCGCAACCGCAACAATTCCAAACACAACAGTTCCCACCCCAACAGTTCAGGGAGAAAATTCTATTGGCGTGGAGGGGACATTTCAACTCCTATGCCAGGAGCTTCAGGAGTCAACCAAAGCTGCAAAACAGAATTGCCATGATGTAGCAAGACGAATTACCACCGAAGTATACCGGATTTGCAACGAAAGTAAACGAATTCAAGCTTCCGGTGCTGTGGAAAGCTCGGCTATGTCCCTAGCCAGACATCGGCTACAACAGTGTCTTCGGTACTATCAGTTAGGTTCCAGCCGGGGTAGGGTAGAGTTACACAGTACTCTCAGTGCAATTATTTATCGCTACATTAATCCTCCTCAAAGGCAGTTGAGCTATCAAGGACGGCTGACCATTATTGAAGATTTTCTCCAGGGTTTTTATCTGGAGGCTTTAAATGCTTTCCGACGGGAAAACCAAATGGGGCCCACCTATCGTCCCCAAACTCTGTTGGAATTAGCAGAGTATATGGCATTCACTGAACGTTATGGCAAGCGGCGTATACCCTTACCAGGACGTCAGCAACAGCTGATTATCCTGCGGGCACAAACTTTTTCGCAACAGCAACCGCAGGAAACCAGCGTAGATATAGAACAAGCCGCAGAAGGCAGCTCTAATGAGGCTGATGGTTCTTGGGAAGAACCAGCAGTACAACAGTTGCGTTCAGCAATGGCAATGCAACCAGAACCAGAACCTGAAGAAGATACTCTCCGTTCTGTTGTGATTACGGAATTAATGGATTACCTGGAACAACGGCAACAATCTGACTGTGCAGATTATTTTTCCCTCCGCCTCCAGGATTTATCAACACAGGAAATTGAGTCGATTTTGGGTTTAACTCCCCGGCAGAGAGACTACTTACAGCAACGCTTTAAATATCATCTAATTCGGTTTGCCTTATTACACCGTTGGGAATTAGTTCATGAGTGGTTGGAAGCTTCACTGCATACTAATTTGGGTTTAACTCCCCAGCAATGGCAAGATTATACAGCTCAGTTAGATGATCAACAACGGTCGTTACTGGAATTGAAACAACAGGGACAACCAGATGAAAAAATTGCCAAAACTTTAGGGTTGTCCACAGCACAACTACAAAAACGCTGGTTTAAGATTCTGGAACAAGCATGGGAAATTCGTAACTCCTTAGTGTCCGGATCAGGTGCATCTACTCATGAATAGTGACTCAGAATCCTTACAACACGATTTACTCGATTGGTTGTTGGCACATAAAGCTAACACCAACGAGACTAAATTGGTAGAGTGTGAGGACATCAAAGGGGAAAATCACCCTCTCAAGGAAGTAGCCGCCTTTACAGGCGGCGAGCCAGAATTGGGAGGAATACCCCAAACCTTTCAATTGGGAGAAATTCCTACTGTGCAAGAACGTTTCCAAGCCGTCCTCAAGCGTCGGTTACAAATTCAAGTCGAAAACCACCCTCCTCTATTTCCTTGGGAGACACAATTAGTAGAGTACCCAGATTGTGTGGAAGAGCGATCGCTAGCCTTAACTCCCAGTTGGGGATGGATGGCACAGCAGTCTAAGCTGAATCTGCCCATTCCCCTACCAGAGAAAGTTTTCCAAGAATTATTGGAAAAATGTCAAGGGTTGATCACATCTTCACTACCTCTAGGGGCAAAATTAGTTCAGGTGGTGGAAGGCTTTTTTCCCAACGATTCCCAGACCATCAATGATTTAGCTGGATTGGTGTTGAGAAGCACCTATAGGTCTGTGGATACTTTGAATGCAATGCCTCAGATCCAGAGCGATTACTCAGATTTACAACCACGTCAACAGATGGCATTATCACTACTGGCAGCGAAACAACTGCTAGATAATTTGAATTTACCAGTGTCATCAACCAACCCAGTGGTAGAAAGACAATGGTTAACTAGCTCAGGAACGCTGACGCTGAGGGTAGAATATCAGTCTCAGGGTCAGATGACACATTTGCGTGTTCAGAGTGAGTTACCCGCTCAAGGCATTTTGAAACTGCAAGGTAATGGCAATCAAGCAGTGGCAAAGTCTTCAAGTCCGGGAGATTTGAGTGTTGAGTTATACTGCAATCAAGTTAACCCAACTTATACTCTGGAAGTGGAGTTTCCAGAGCTAGACGAACAGCCGTTGTTGTTTGTGATTAGTCCCACGATATAGCTGCAATGACCAATTTGAGGTTGATCCACCGATAGATCAAATGATGATCGTAGCTTTGAACCTTATCCGTTTTTAGCAACAGGTCATTAGGGCTTCTACTTTTTAACAAGCGGTCATTAGGGCTTCTACGTTAACCACAGTAAAAATGACACATGTATAAGATGCTAAAACTCCCAAAGGCTACCTTCGGGGAGTTCCTGTTTTCTTGAGAGGAATTCGCGTGAAAAATGTCAATGAGCGCGCAAGGTAGTCAGTTTACATCCTTAACATTGTGTTTATGGCATCTACAACATCCCTTTGCTGACAGTCTCAATGTTTAACTTATCCAGGATCAATCAGTTTTGGCTTCTATCTGTAGGCCGTTACTGGCGACAAAATGTCCAAAGATCGCCATCGATGGAAGTGGAAGATGGAATTTCCTTAAGGGTGCTAGTACTAGCGTTAGTCATCGTGGGAGTTGTCGCAACTGATATTGCTGCCGCGACTGGATTTAGTCTGTGGGCGGTGCCATTGAGTATAGTTGGTGTGGGTTGGAGTTACTATCATCGCCGCAGTACCAATGTTCCAGTGAAGTTTTGCATCGCTGTGGGAATGTTAATAGCACTGGGTGCTTTCTTTGGGCAATTGCTGGGTGAATTGAATGATACGCGGTTAGCGTTGGCAGAGTTATTAATTCAACTGCAAGTACTGCATAGCTTTGATATGCCCCGGCGTAAAGACTTGGGCTATTCCATAGTTATCGGATTGATTTTATTAGGTGTAGCAGCAACACTCAGTCAAACTCTAGCTTTTGCACCAGTGCTGCTGTTATTTTTAGCGATCGCCTTGCCGACTTTAGCACTAAACTACCGCTCACAACTCGAACTGCGACAATTAAAAATTAAGCAAAATTCTGCAATTTTAAATTTTAAATTTTTAATTTTAAATTTTTTGCTGGTTGTCGGGCTAGGACTGACAATTTTTGCAGTTTTACCACGCTTCCCTGGCTATCAGCTGCGGAATTTTCCTGTAAGTGCCCCAATTAATGTCCAGGATAATTTTACAGGTCGTAGCATTGTGAATCCTGGTTATGTCCGCGAAGGCAAGGCGAATAATCAAGGTAACGGTAGCAGTGGTAATGGACAAAGCCAAGCAGGTCAACCAGGCAGTTTAGATAAAAGCTTTTATTACGGTTTTAATAGCCAAATTAACCAAAACCTGCGAGGAGAAATGACCCCCAAAGTAGTTATGCGGGTGCGATCGCAGATTGAGGGCTTTTGGCGGGTGCTGGCATTTGACCGCTACACCGGCAAAGGATGGGAGATTTCGCGCCACGAGGAAGTTACCACCCACAGGCGATCGCCTTGGTCTTATCAAATTCGCCTGTTGTTACCTATCTTTACTGGTCGCACTAGAGAAATTGTCCAAACGTACACAGTGGTGTCGGATTTGCCTAACCTGATTCCCGCTTTGTCTCATCCTAAAGAAATTTATTATCCCACACCAATCATTGCTGTTGACCGGGAAAATGGTTTGCGATCGCCTGTGGGATTATCAGAAGGTCTGACCTATACCGTCGTTTCGGAAGTACCGTACCGCGATCGCACTTTGTTAGGACAAGCTGCAACTAAGTATCCACCCAATATTCAAAATTATTATTTACAAGTTCCTCCAGAAATTAGCGAAAAAGTCCGGCAACGCACTCAAGAAATCCTCGCTAACTACAATCAAGAACGGATAGCACAGTCTGCGAAAACCTTAGATTCACCTTACGAACAAGCGTTATATCTAGCTCAGTACCTCAAGCAAAACTACTCTATTCCCGAAAATCCTTTAGGACTGCCTTACTTGAGTGCAGAAGAAGACTTGGTAGAAGCTTTTTTGTTCAAGCATAAAGGCGGCTATCCAGACCACTTCTCGACAGTGCTGACGGTAATGCTGCGTTCCATTGGCATCCCCGCGCGGTTAGTAGCTGGTTTTAGTGCGGGACAGTTTAATCCATTTACAGGGATGTACGTTGTTCGCAACACAGATGCTTATGCGATGACAGAAGTGTATTTCCCTAGATATGGCTGGTTCGCTTTTGACCCGATTCCCAATCATCCTTTGATTCCTCCTTCCATTGAGGATATTCAAACTTTTAGTGTTCTCCGGCAGTTTTGGCAATGGGTAGCTGGGTGGTTACCTTCGCCGGTCACAGGTTTGCTAAATAATGTATTTAGGATCATATTTAGCTGGTTAACCAGAGCGATCGCTTGGTTTTTAGCTTTATTTTCTCAAGGTTGGTTGGGTGTGTTGACTGGCTTAATCTTGGCAATAACAACGGCCTTTCTGGGTTGGCTAGGTTGGGGACAGTGGCAAGAATGGCTGAAGCGGCGTTGGTTGAAAAAATTGCCCCCGATGGAAAGTCTGTATCAGCAAATGCTGGAATGGGCAGCAGTCAAAGGTCTGAGTAAACATCCAGCCCAAACACCTCTAGAGTATGCCAAAGTATCACACCAGCATCATGCCCCAGCAACGGCTCAGCTAATAGATGAAATTTGTCAAGCTTATGTGGGCTGGCGTTATGGTGGTCATACACCTAACTTGAATCGACTGCGACAAAGATGGCAAGAATTGAAGAAGACCGCTAAATAATTCAATACTTGATCACCGAATCAGAAGGCGTTGCTGATTAATGGGATGAATTTACCTCACGCAGAGGCGCAAAGGCGCAGAGAGTAAGAGATTAGAATAGTCTCTAAAACATAACCATCTTTGCCGCCTCTGGGATGAGTCACATAATCAACCAGCAGAAGTAATCACTTATGAAAATATTAGTTACTGATAACAAGGGGATGAATTGCTGTCCTTTAATTAGATTGTATTTGTATGGTTTGACATGTGTCTTTGGGAAGATTTTAAGTAGATTTAGCCAATAAACAGCTAAAGAAAGCATTTGCTAATTAAAAACAAAGGCAGGCTAGACGTGAAGCGTTGTAACTCCAATTTTTTGGGGATAACATGGGAATAAATACCTTTACCGCTTCTCGTCACACCATATTTGGTGTTAGTTTTTTTATGGAAATACAATTAATCAACATCGGTTTTGGCAACATTGTGTCTGCCAACCGAGTAGTTGCCATTGTTAGTCCAGAGTCTGCCCCGATTAAACGGATTATTACTGATGCGCGGGACAGAGGTCAGCTAGTTGATGCAACTTACGGTCGTCGGACTAGGGCTGTAATTATCACTGATTCCAGCCACGTAATTCTTTCAGCGATTCAACCAGAAACGGTAGCAAATCGCTTCGTGATTTCCCGTGATCATCATCATGTTGCAGATAATTAATATAGGTATAGGTCAATAACCATACCCTATTTGCACCACATCGGCAGTACCATGTGAATTAGACAAGTTTTCTGTCACCAGTGCTACAAATTCGTTCGTCAAAGGTTTCTCTGATAACGAAAATAAAGCTAACGGCTAAATAAATAATGTCTATTGATTAATTCACAGGTTAAACGGATGATGCAAGTTTTACCCACCCAGAGTAGTGCTAATACCAAAGAATGCCCGTCTCCAGGTAGGCTGATTGTTTTAACTGGCCCTAGTGGGGTTGGTAAAGGCACTTTAATGCAAGCGCTATTAAAACGTCATCCGGAACTGTATTATTCTGTATCCGTGACGACTCGTTCTCCCCGTCCAGGAGAAATCAACGGCAAAAATTACTATTTTATTAGTCGCAGTAAGTTTGAACAATTAGTTGCTCAAGGTGAATTCTTAGAGTGGGCAGAATTTGCTGGTAACTATTACGGCACCCCCCGTGAAGCTGTGCTTAACCAAGTTCGATCTGGCAAGTTGGTGGTGTTAGAAATTGAGCTAAAAGGGGCAAGGCAAATCCGCTCTTCCTTCCCTAGCGCTCTCAGCATTTTTATTTTACCGCCTTCTCTTGATGAATTGGAAAAGCGGATACGTGGTCGCGGCCAAGACTCTGAAGAGGCGATCGCTCGTCGTCTTTGCCGTGCCCAAGAAGAAATTCAAGCCGCAGAAGAATTTGATGTTCAAATCATCAATGACGATTTAGAAACTGCCCTCAATGCGATTGAGGTGACTTTGTTTGGATAGTTGAGACTCTTGAGACATACCAAGCATTTTTAACATCAAACACCAAGGAACACGCAAAAAAAGCAAAAATCTTTACTTTTTTTGTATATTTTCATCAAATAACTTGGTAATGCTCAATAGCACATAGGGCATGGGGCATGGGTAATAGTAAAAATAATTAACAATCAGCAATTACCAATGCCCTATGCCCAATTAGCCAAAAATTCAATTAACCTACTAGACCTTGAATTAGTCCCAAATTGGTAGTCAAGAAATAAGCAACTACTGCACCACCAATACCACCAATTAAGAAAGCACTGGCAAAATTATTCCAGCTTTCTTTGGAGTTAAAAGCGTCTGCTGGTGGGTTGGGTACGGTAACACTAGCAAGTGCTTTGGCAGGATTGCTATTGGCATATAGGGACAGGCAGGCAGTGAGAATCACAACCAAGCCGATGGCTGCTAGCAACCCGGCTAAATTAGCATTATCAGCATTCCGCAGTGGGCCTAATTTGGCGAAGGGGCCAAATAGCAAGTAACCATGTGCCATGCCTACTTCTAGCCCCCGTCTGGAAGGATTAAGACCCTGGCGATATGCGGGTAAGTTGTTAATGAACCACTTGACTAAGGGAGAAGAATTAACCGGAGTTTCTAGGTTACCTTGTTGGGGGTCGCGTCCTGCTGGAGCCACAACTTCCCGATTTCGCGGATCGCTGGGGAGATTTTTTGATGAATCTACTGCTTGCGCCATATTTTATGTTCGCCTCTAAATTAGAATGGTGACATCTTTATATTATTAATAACAATTGTAGCTAAAGATGTTTTTTGACTGGGAAGTTTAGAAAAATTAATTTACCTGCTTTTAAAAGTATGAAACTCGCAAGCTATTTATAGCATTACGAGTTTCAAAAAATATGTTTTATGCCTATTTGATTAATACTTTAACCTAAATAGGCAAAGTCAAATAACCACTCAATTTTAGGCATGAAATTGCATTTTCCACTTATGGAAGTGGGTGGAAAAGTAAGTCAGGAAAAAAGCGGTTGAATTCAATCAAAATCCCGGCTGTGATTGTCAGCCAGATAGTAGCTGCCACTGGTGCAGTGGAAAGAAATGTAACTAAATACGACGATTGGTCGCTTTTGTCTGCCATAAATTTAGTCTCCAAAACAAATGAATGAGTTAGGCTGAATTAGCGAGGAGAAACAGTGATTTCTGAATCTTTAGCGGTTAATTCGCCTGAAAGGAGTTCTTTAAGCGCTGCCGCAGGCCAAGCAAAGCCTGTGGTGATGATGGGTAGTGCCAAACCAAGATCGATTTGGATTTCTTTTTGTTCGGTGTCTGATGCCTTTTTGATTGCTTGCAGGTAGGCACGACCTACCCAACCAATCCAACCAGCAATATACAAGAAAAGAATGCTAGGAATCAGGAAGTCACCGGCGCGATCCAGGCGACCATCAACAATTAAGTGAGGGTAACCTTCAGGACCACACAGTGCTTGGGAATAACGCTCAAACCGCTTTTTCCCTGATTCGGGATCAGCAGTGGTGTTACGGGCATTTTTTGCTAGCTCTTGAAAGGCGGGAGAGTCTTTACAGGGTACAAGATTAGCCCCAAGCGCTTGTGCTGGGGGGGCAAAATTGGACCAAAGACAAATCGCTAAAATCAAAGCAAACAATCGTCTCATGGAGTTGTTTCCTTTTATTACAAAACAAAAAGTTTTTTGTACAAAACGAAGCGGCTTGTACAGTCTTTATTTGCATAACTAGCAAGTCATCATACTCTTGGGCGGGAACCGAGTAAAGTTTAAGTAAATAAAAGTTAAAGCTTCTCCAACAAATCGTTACTTAGCGCAACCCAAAAATGGCAACTGTTTTAGCAATAGAAACGAGCTGCGATGAAACTGCCGTCGCAATTGTGAACAATCGTGAAGTTTATAGCAGTATTGTGTCTTCCCAAATTCCAGTGCATCGCCAGTATGGTGGAGTGGTGCCAGAGGTAGCATCTCGCCAGCATTTGGAAACGATCAATGAGGCGATCGCTCAAGCAATGGCACAAGCCCAATTCAACTGGGAGCAAATTGATGGTATCGCTGCCACCTGCGCCCCAGGTCTAGTAGGAGCGCTATTGGTAGGATTAACTGCTGCTAAAACTTTAGCAATCATACACAACAAACCTTTTTTGGGTGTTCATCACCTAGAAGGCCACATTTGTGCGACTTATTTGAGTGAGCCAACTTTAGATCCCCCATTTCTTAGCTTACTCGTTTCCGGTGGACATACAAGCTTGATTTACGTAAAGGATTGTGGTATTTACGAAACTCTAGGGGAAACTCGTGATGATGCCGCAGGTGAAGCCTTTGATAAGGTGGCGCGATTGTTAAAGCTGGGCTACCCTGGCGGGCCTGTGATTGATCAACTAGCACAAACAGGTAATCCCCACGCCTTCACCTTGCCAGAAGGCAAAGTTTCTTTACCGGGTGGAGGATATCATCCCTACGATGGCAGTTTTAGCGGGTTAAAGACGGCGGTACTGCGGTTAGTGCAGCAGTTAGAGAAAGAGCATGGACAAGTGCCAGTAGCTGATTTAGCCGCTAGCTTTCAGGAAACTGTAGCGCGATCGCTAACCAAAAGAGCGATCGCTTGTGCCCTCGATTATCATCTCAACACTATTGCCGTTGGGGGAGGAGTAGCTGCTAACAGTAGCTTGAGAAAAATCCTGCAAGCTGCTGCTGCTGAGCGTAACTTGCGTGTTTTGTTCCCACCCCTAAAATACTGTACCGATAACGCCGCCATGATTGCCTGCGCCGCCTCTAATCACCTATCCCTTGGTCATACATCCCCTCTGACTTTAGGAGTTGAGTCTAGGTTACCTCTGACACAGGTAATGAAGTTGTATAGCTAAGTGGTGAGTGCTTTTCCCAGTGCTGAGTCAGGAATTATTATTTATCCCCTGCTCCCCTGCTCTCGCTCCTTACCTAATTGCTAACTATTGACCGAATATGACTAGCAACTACATCTGGCTGCTCTAACATTGCCAAGTGACCACAATCAGGAATTTCAATTACATTGTCGCCACTGTATTGAAAAAGCCGATGGAAACTGGCTAAATGGCGAACATACTTGGGTTCCATAACCTTGTCGTCGGTACCAGCCAAAAAATAAACAGGCTGCTTCAGTTGAGATACTAACTGGGGTAAACGGTTGATTTCTTCCTCGGTTGTAGAGTCTAGCAGTGTTCCCAGTGCTGCTTCTGGGTCAGCCACAACGAAATCAATCACTCGCTGACGTGCCCAATATCGATCCAAAGGACGGGCCACACTCGCTCTGGTAAATAGCAAATCAATCAAGGGTAGTTGAGACAGCCAGCGCGGACGGACTTGCAAAAATCTTTGCCCCGCCGAACGAAACTGTTCAAAGGCTTCTTTGAGATAAATCCCACCGCCTGCATTGATACAGATCACTCCCTTGACACACTCAGGCATCTGAGCAGCTGCCCAAAGAGCGATCGTACCCCCCAAAGAATGCCCAATCAGCCAAGCACTACTAATATTTAGCTGTCGCAGAAGGGCTGCTAAATCCTGAGCATAAACAGCTGGCGTATAAAGAGAATCAAAGGACAAACTAAACTCATCAATAGAGTTAGCAGTATTAGTAGCCAAGTTCACAGAAGTCTGTGCCTGACTGTAATCGGCATCTGGCAGGGACTGAGACTCCCCAAAACCTCGCAAATCATAAGACAGGCACTGCAAATCAACTGATAAGCGGGAGATTACAGGTTGCCAATATCCACGGCTATTGAGCCAACCGTGGATAAACACTAAAGCGTGGGTACATGAGGTGGGAGCCGTTAGCTCGTATGCGTGTGGAACGCCCAAGATTTCAATGGTTGCCATACTTAATATCGTACCCCTAAGAGTGGGTGCGACTAAATACGGAGTAGCGCCAAACAATTAAAAATTAAAAATTAAAAATTTTTTGTCTTCATCTACTCAACAACCTTAACCGTACCCCTTCAGCAATTTTGTGTCCCAGATATTCAGGAATGAGGCTTTCATTCGGCCCCAACAAGTAGAGAATCAACCGTGTACGTCCGCGCCAAACCAACAAATTGGCATTGACTACTAACAGGTCTTCCTGCCAGATGGCATACATTACTTTGTAAAATAACCCTGGTTGATTATCGGCTTCAATCACCAGGGCAGGCAGATGAAATACCGGATCGACATAAAACTCAGTCTGTACTTGTTCCAAGCCAGTATCCAGGTTAAATTCTACTGCCAGCATTTCTTCTACCTCAAACCGCCCTCCTAGAGCTTCACGAATGGCGCGGCAGACATTTTCTGCCGTTTTCTCAGTTAAGGCTTTACTGCCGCGAGATACCAGCAGTTTGATAAAAACTAACATCGGCGGCCTAATCTGACCATACAGGCTGAGACCGTGGATGGTTAGCCCATAAGCCGCCAACACACCAAAAATATCACTGAGAAGAAATGACTGGTTGCGGTAGGCAAAATGCAGGGCACTTTTGCTACCTTCCGACTTCAATTCTATAACGGCGCGTTTGGTTTTATAAAGACGGTAGGCTAGCCGCAAATTTTGCAGTTGAATCTCACTGCTAACAAATTGCTCATAAAACTGGGGAAAGGCTCGATTAAAGCGCTTTAGGAGTTCCAGTGTTGAAGATTTTAAACCAGAAGCCATCGTTGGGGGTAAGACTCGCTTGCTTTCGACACCAGGGGACTAGGGAATAGGGACTGGGGTGGGGACTGAGAAACTCCTCTAAAAATAAATTCGCGGTTTGAGATTATCACGCCTTGTGTTTAGCACTGAATGCTCTCCCCATAATTTTTTCTTTGACCTATCCATACATTCTAAAGATAGAAGCTTGTAGAGGCTTGTGACCAATTATTCCCCAATGTCCAATCCCCGAACCTAATCCCCAATACCTTATATACAATTCACAACAAAATGCTAAAGTTGAAAATGATTGGTGTGAAACACGCCATGAAAGGCTATCGCCGTTAAAAATCCCAAAAACACACAAAAAAATTGAAGTGATAGGGATTGCTTATGGTATATGCTTTGTGCAACGTGAATCAACACTCAAAGAGAGTGGAAACCAATTCAGTTATACTACCCGAACCACGTTGGCATGGGTTTTTGGAAAACTTGGTTTAATACTCCTGAGTCTGTAGCAACAACTAAAACAACCTCTTTTGACGAGCATACGGCTTCTGCTGCTGGCGACTCTAGCTCCAACAGCATGAATGAGGCTCGCATCGTTTTTAGCACGGAGCGAGATATTGACCTGTATGAACTAGAAGAACTTTGTGATGCAGTTGGCTGGTCTCGCCGTCCCTTAAGAAAAGTGAAAAAAGCCATTGAGCATAGTTTTCTCGTAGCTTCTATGTGGCAAGTGCGAGGAAACCAAAAGCGGCTTATTGGTTTCGCTCGTGCTACCTCAGATCATGCATTTAATGCGACTATCTGGGATGTGGTAGTCCATCCAGATTTTCAAGGAAAAGGATTAGGCAAAGCACTGATGAAATACGTACTCAAAAAACTCAGAAGTGAAGAGATTAGCAACGTTACTCTCTTTGCTGACCCTCATGTTGTAGATTTTTACCGGAGTATGGGTTTCATGTCAGATCCAGAAGGCATTAAAGGAATGTTTTGGTATCCTCACTAAATTATCAAAATAAATACAGCAGCTTGCTATGAGAAAGCTGTTGTTTGCCTGAATAGGAAGATGGAAATTGACTAGTCAAAAGATGTTAAACGTGGTATAGTAAAAGAAATACTATTATGGTAAGTTTAGTGATTGAGAAAATAATCTCAATTTTACTAATTACCTTGAAAGTGTGTGTGTTTTATTTGCTGTTAGGCTTAAAACCCAATCAGCAATTAATTTATCCGGGATGTAGCGCAGCTTGGTAGCGCGCCTGCTTTGGGAGCAGGATGCCGCAGGTTCAAATCCTGTCATCCCGATTTTGAACTATAAGTTAGAACTCGGTAAGCATCCCAATTTTATGAGTTTTTCTTATAATCTTAATCAAGAAATTCAAATTTTCCAGATTTTAGGCTAGGTGCTAACTGAGTATTTTTTAAGTAAATTTACATCTAAAATTATATATTTTTCCGGTATTGTCTACTTTGGCTGCTCTGCTCTTAAGTTGCTTTTTTAAGAGTTTATAGACAAATTTTACGCCAAACAGTACAATCTCCCGGAATAGAGTTTTGTATAGATTTGAGCAGATTTTGAAACAGCCTTAAATGGAACAATTCATTATGCAGTGACTTCATCTATATTTGAGAAAGTCAATCAACCAGATAATTTTGACATGCTCAACTATCAGGGTAATTTTTCGCCACTGCAAGAGCAGACTATAATAAGCATTCACAGTATTATGCAGTGAATAACAAAGCCAAAGCGAAATCGAGAAAAAAACTAGTTGAACAGAGTCAATCGGTGCTGACGATACTATAAAAACTCCCAAGGGTGGGAAAATATCGCTTTTTGAGCATTGTATTGTTAGTATTGAACCGCAAAAACAAATTTTTCACATTTTAAATGGATTGCTATATAACTAAAACTAGTTAGTGTGGTGCTAATCCAACCGTTTGTCTGACTTAATTTAATTATTGATGCGAGGAGCAATTATGAAAGCACTAGTTCGTTGGGGCGCAACATTAGGTCTGGTCGGGAGTACTTTGTTGGGATCGTTATTCGTCGGGAATATCCCAGTGCTGGCTTTGTCAGAACAAGAAATCGAAAAAAAATTGAATGAAGTTCCTGTATTTTCATTTTCTGTTGGCAACCAACCACAAATAGCTGTGTTTAATACCACACCTCAAGGTCAAAACGAAAAAAAACCAGCTTTTTTACAGATGGTATTTATGAATATACAAGAAGCTAAGTCCTTCTTGGAACAGCAGATACAGAACAGTAAGGGTCAAGATCCAAAGACAGTGGAAATGGTAAAAAGCCTAAGGGTAACAGCACTTCCTTTGGGTTTAGTTTATCAGACAATTAAAGAAACATCTAAAAAACCAGATCAAACCCAGATTGTCTTACAACCTGCACAACAGGATGTTAAAGGGGCGTTAGCATTACTTCGCCAAAACGGGCAACAGGTACAACAGTTCCCGAGTGTGCCTGTTTTTCTTCTCATGTCATCAGAGAAAGGAACTTTATATCCTGCACAACGGCAGTTTGATAAGAAGGAAATTATTCCTATGTATTTAAGTCAGCGAGATGCAGAAAGTGCATTGAAGCAGTTGAAACCAATAGACCCCAAGGCTAAAATTGAGGTCGTAGATATAGATTGGATAATTAAAACTTTGCGGGATAAAAATGATCCCTGGCTAGACAAAGTTGTCTTAATGCCACCATCAGAGAGTATTGAATACATTAGCACGCAACAGGGAAATAACGCACCCAAAACTCCACCAGCCCGACCTCAGCAACGTTAAGGAATGGTAGACAAACAGCGTTTGGCAGTTTCCGGTTTACAGCTTTGGCAGTGGCGCAATCAAGCGATCGCATCTGCCAAAACCTCTGACATATCACCAACTGAGGTAGATTGGTTGTTGCTAGAAGTAACTGGATTAGACCGCTTGGCGCTGCGTTTAGAATCTTTTAAAGACTGGCCTCAGATTCAAATAGGGATGCCTTTAGAAGATTTAGACCTGTTGTGGCAAAGGCGATTAGATGAACGCTTACCAGTGCAGTACATTGCTGGAGTTACGCCTTGGCGACAGTTTAAAATCGCAGTGTCAAGTGCTGTTTTGATTCCCAGACCAGAAACTGAGTATTTGATTGATTTAGCTGTGGCTGCTGCTACTGAAGGTGAGGCAGCCCTAGCTTTACAGTCAGGCAATTGGGTAGACTTGGGAACAGGTAGTGGAGCGATCGCTTTAGGATTAGCAGCAGCCTTGCCAAATGCCACAATTCATGCAGTTGATTATAGTTCAGAAGCTTTAGCGATCGCTCAAATCAATGCTCGTAATTTGGGACTGGACAACCAAATTCAATTTTATCAAGGTTCCTGGTGGGAGCCGCTAGCATCCTTGAAAGGTCAGTTCAGTGGCATGGTTTCTAACCCACCTTATATTCCCACCAATACCGTGGCTACCCTGCAACCGGAAGTAGTTAAACATGAACCACATCTAGCTTTAGATGGTGGTACTGATGGCTTGGATTGTATTCGCCAGTTGATAGAAATCTCTCCTCGTTATTTGCGCCCTGATGGTGTGTGGCTAATTGAGATGATGGCAGGGCAGGCGGATGCAGTCAAAGCACTTTTACAACAGCAAGGTAGTTACTACAATATGCAAATTCATGCGGATTTAGCAGGGATTGAACGCTTTGCTGTAGCCTATGTTAAGTGCTGAGTGCTGAGTGCTGAGTAAAGAGTTTTTTCCTATTTTCCCCTGCTTCCATTTCACTGTGTAAACATGACCTTAGTTTCTCTAGTTGACCTGATAGCTGGCGCGCGCGCTGGTTTATTAGTAAGCTTTCCTACAGATACTGTCCCTGCACTGGCTGCCCTACCAGAAAAGGCAGGATTGATTTTTGAGGCTAAACAGCGCAGTCAGGATAAACCTTTGATTTTGATGGCAGCTAGTGCAGAGGATTTGTGGCCTTATGTTAAAGGTAGTGAAAATGAGTATCAAATTTGGCAGGAAGTAGGAAGCAGATATTGGCCGGGAGCGCTGACATTGGTTTTACCCGCCAGCGATTGCTTGCCAAAACAGATTAATCCTTCTGATCCGACAACCATTGGCATCCGAGTGCCTAAAAGTGCGATCGCCCAAACTATTTTGACGCAAACAGGCCCGCTTGCCACTACCAGTGCCAATTTCTCAGGTCAGCCGCCCTTACAAAGGTTAGAAGAAATTGCGGCTCAGTTCCCTGAAGTTCTGACTCTAAAACCAACAGAATTTAACAACAAAATATTAGGTATTGGTATACCTTCCACCGTTAGCAAATGGACGGGAACGAGTTGGCAAATTTTGCGTCAAGGTGCAGTGAAATTAAATATTTAGTCCGCACCGACTAAGTAAATAGATATAGTTATAATGTTGCCTGCCTGGGTTCAAAAACTCCCGTTTGCTTGATTCAACTTCACAAACTCAAATTAAGTAAATAGAAAATCTGGAAATTTATTTTCCACCATTGTGGTTAATTAACAAGTTAATAATTGCCAAATTATGCATTGGAGCAACTGGGTATATTTAGGAGTAGGACTAATACTAGGAATGGTTTTTCGGGGGATATTTGCCGGGTCTGCCAACACGGATTCTAACTCATCTTTAGTAAAATCAGCAGATTCACAGCAGATATCACAACTCCGACAACAAATCAAGCAGACGCAACTGGCTTACCAAATGGCACAGGAAATGAGCCAGTTTAAAGCGGGTTTTTTGGCGCGGACTACCCATGAATTGCGATCGCCTCTCAATGGTTTGATTGGCTTGCATCAGTTAATTTTATCGGATCTGTGTGAAAATCCAGAGGAAGAGCGAGAATTTATTGCCCAAGCTCACGAACGAGCATTGAAACTATTACATCTGATTGATGAAATACTCAACATTGCCAGAACAGAACATGGTACTAATAAATTAGATATTCAGCCCCATTGCCTCGCGGATATTTTACAGGAAGTTAATAATTTAACTTATATGCTGGCAGCAAATCGCAATTTTCCTTTACGTGTTTTGCTTCCTGATCCAGAAACTTATGTTTTGACAGATCATCGTTGGCTACGTCAAATATTGATAAATTTAGTAGATACTACCATTGCTCAGATGCAGGAAGGCAGCATCTGTATTTCCAGTAGTTCTTCACTTACAAGTGAGATTCTTCATATTTGCCTGGATGTGCCTACCCATGCTTTAACTATGAGTGAGTCGATTGATTGGATCAAATCTGAAGCCAAACTTGCTCAGGCTGATCAAGATCACACGACTCTTTCACCAGGAATGAAATTATTACTCAATCAAACGCTACTAGAGGTAATGGGAGGTAAACTGGAAATCGTTTCATCTCCAATCACTGAGGAAACAACTGAGCAATTTACTAGGTTACAAGTATCTATGCCCCTAGTGATTCCTGAAGTAGGATTTCATTGATAGGAAGCGTATCAAGATGGAATTGATTGTGTAGCACCATTGTGGTACTGGCATTAGGTTGAAAACCAATTTTCTCATAAAACTCTTGCTGATGAGTGGTCATCAGGTACACGCGTTCAACACATTTGACACGGGGATGATTCAACACCGTTTCCACTAACTTGCTTCCCAAACCAAGACCACGATACTCTGGGTGAATCACGACATCCCAGATTGTGGCGCGATAGATGCCATCAGAAGTTGCTCTGGCAAAACCAATCAGACGTTCTTGATCACAAATAGTAATTACTGGGTCACTGTTGGCAATGGCTATGCCTAAGTCTTCGATACTACGCCCTTTTGCCCAAAAAGCCGCAACATTTAATAAATCTTGGAGTTGATAAAGGTCTATTTCAGACTGGCGATCGCTAAATCGAATCTGAGGATGGTTCATGTATTGCACCCCTATTTGGCAGGATCTTTGCTGTCATCAAATCATATTGTGCTAGAAAGTGTTAAACACGTATATATTTATGCAACTTTTAAAACCGGATTTGTCATTATTTAATGACAAATCCACTTCCACAGAGGATGAGTTGGACCTTGTTGCCTAATCCGAAAAACTTGTTTTTCTAAACGTTGCTTTTCTTGTTCTGGTAATCCCAAAAGAATATTTCGGCTTTGCCAAACTAAAGTAGAAACGGTCATACCAATACAAAAAGCTAAACCCAGGGTAGACAGTGGATGATAAAATAGTCCGTATCTTAATGCTACCCAGGTAAAATATTGTCGCCAAAGAGCAATTTCTGCACGTAGATACCACAAACAAACAGGTGCAATTGTGAGCCATAAACAGCCGACAAATAACCACCTGCCGTATACGGTTAATTGATGTAGCTTTTGTACTTGTTGCCTAAAAGATGGGTCAGTGTGTTGAGAATTGTTGCCAGTTATTGATGGTTTTTCCGGTTGATCCATAGAGAAATAAAATTACCAGGCGTCTGCAATTCGCAAAATGCTTGAACTCAATTTATGAAATCCAAGGATAGCTTAACTATCTTGGGAACTAGCAGATGTATCAATCGTTTCAGCACTTTCTACCAACATTGATTGACCTGTACGTTCTCGCCACCAAGTTAACAGAGTACTGGCGATGAAAATACTGGAATAAGCTCCCGCAATGAAGCCAATAATTAAAGCTAACGCAAAGTTTTTCAGGGTTTCGCCGCCAAGCAAATAGATAGCAAACAATGGCAGCATGGTAGTCAAGGTTGTGTTGATAGACCGTCCCAAGGTTTGGTTGACCGCATCATCCACAATTTCCGCAATCGGGCGATTAGGGTTGGTTTTGATGGTTTCCCGAATGCGATCATAAATTACTACGGTATCGTTGACCGAAAAACCTGTAATCGTCAACAGGGCAACAATGAAGAGACTGTCTACTTCAATGCCCAGTAACAGACCCAAAATAGAGAATATTCCTGCCGTGACAAACACATCGTGGAATATAGCGATGATGGCAAATACGGCATAGTCCAACTGGAAGCGGAAGCTTAAGTAAACAATGATGCCGATGAAAGAAACGATCAGGGCAATAACACCAGAAGTAAATAACTCTCGTCCTAGGGTAGGGCCAACCGTGTCAATTTGGTTTTTTTGTTCGTCAAAAGTACCAACTTTTTCACTTAAGGCAGCTTGTAAATTCACACGTTGTTCGCGTGCCAGATTTTTTGTGCGAATTAATATACCAGTTTCTGCACCTGTCTCTCTGTCAGCAACAATTTGAATGCTGCTATCCCCTAATCCTTCAGCTTTAGCTACTTCCCGAACGACATTGATATCAATTGGCTGATCGCAGTTACCTGGTTGGCTACAATCTAGTTCAAACTGCAATCGTGTACCACCGACAAAATCCAAGCTGGGGCGTAGGGGTGCTTTGATGCTGGGGTTTTGCCAAGAAATCGCCATTGAGATGATACCAGGGAGGATGATGGCACAAGAAATCAGCCACCACAGCGATCGCGATTTATTTATACTCAGTTTCATCGAGCCACCTCTGCCTTATTTGATGTTGGCAGGTTTGGACAGAAAAGTTGTGGTTTCCGGAAAGTGGGAATTGTAATTGCCAAAAACATTAAACTGCGACTACAGGTAATAGCGGTAAACATACTCACGACTACGCCCAAACCCAAAGTTAGGGCAAAGCCTTTGACCAAACCGGCTCCTAGCCAGAATAGTGCGGCACAGGCAATAACTGTGGTGACGTTGCCGTCTAAAATACTGGAAAAGGCCCGGTAAAAGCCTGATTCTACAGAACGATAGAGGGATTTGCCTGCTTGTAACTCTTCCCGCGTCCGTTCAAAAATTAGCACATTTGCATCCACTGCCATCCCAATACTGAGGATAAAACCGGCAATTCCTGGCAAGGTTAGGGTGACACCCAACAAAGCAAAGCTAGCCCAAGTCAGTAGGGCATAGATTACCAATGATACATCCGCAATTAGCCCTGGTAATCTATAGTACACCACCATAAATATTAATACTAAGGCCAGACCACCGATGCCGGCATAGATACTGCTAGTAATGCTATCTTGACCTAAGGTTGCCCCAAGAGTACGGATTTCCACAATTTCTACTGGTACGGGTAACGCACCGCCACGCAACTGCACACCTAAGTCGTTGGCTTCTTGGGGAGTAAACCGACCCGTAATCACGGCAGCACCACCAGTGATTCCAGTTGCTGCAAATTCTGGTCCCACTACGGGAGCGCTAATTAATTCATTATCTAAAAAAATGCCAATGCTGCGACCAGTACCTGCAAGATTTTTTGTCAGATTGGCAAACAGTTCCCCACCCTTTTGATCAAAGCGAATAGCAACATTCCAATTTTGACTTTGAGTGGGTTCACCATAGGCATCCTGGAGGTATTTGCCATCAAGTGGTGGGTCAGTGCTGGCAAACAATTCAGCGATCGCTTGATTATTTTGTTGTAAATCTTCTTGATTCTTCGTAATTAATGCTTTGTCGTCGCTGTTTCTCAATTCTTCCTGCTTTGCTCTCAGTTCGGCTCGTGAAGCTTGAAAAGCAAACAACTGAGTTTCTGTACCAGGCTTTTGTTGGCGGAACTCTAACTGTGCTGTCCCACCCAGCACCCGTTCTGCTTGTTCTGGATCGTTGACCCCTGGTAACTGTACTAGAATTTTATCTGTACCCACAGTTTGGATCACTGGTTCCGAAACGCCTAGGCCGTTAACTCGTCCTTCAACGACCTTCTGAACACCTGCCAAATCTCGTTCAGTGATGTTATTCATTCCTGGTGCTGGTTGCACCTGAATTGTAAGCTGTGAGCCTCCCCGTAAATCCAGCCCCAAGGGTACAGGAATTGTGACAATCACCGCTATTGCGGCGATGAGCAGAACAAATATCAAGGCTAATAGCGATCGCTGTCTTTGCATACCATAACTCGCATCTGACAAAGGCTATGATAGCGCTCTTTGCCAGAGTTATGAATGGGGAGTGGGGAGTGGGCATTGGGAAAAAGAGGCTGAGGGGCTGAGGTGAAAGAACTTATAATTACTCTCCCCTGCTCCCCTGCTCCCCTACTCTCCTACTCCCCCGTAACTAAACTCGCATCGCGACCATTTTTTCCACAGCTTCCACTATTTGCTCTGGTTGGACAATTGTCAGTCGTTCCAGATTACCGTTATAAGGTGTGGGAATATCTTGGGAAGAAAGCCGCAGTACTGGCGCATCCAATTCATCAAATAAGCGGTCATTAATTGAGGCGGTTAATTCTGCGCCAATACCCCCGGTTCTCATACATTCTTCCACGATAATTACTCGATGGGTTTTGCGTATGGATGCACCAATGGTGTCAAAATCTAGGGGCTTGAGTGATATTAAATCAATTACTTCAGGGTCATAACCTTGTTTTTCTAAAGTTTTCACGGCTTGCAATACATGATGGCGCATCCGTGAGTAAGTAAGAATTGTTACATCTTTGCCTCGACGCACAACTTCTGCTTTATCCAAAGGCAGTAGATACTCTTCTGCTGGCAGGTCTTCTTTTAAGTTGTAAAGCAGAACGTGTTCAAAGAATAACACCGGGTTATTGTCGCGAATAGCTGATTTTAGTAGTCCTTTGGCGTTGTAAGGTGTAGAGCAGGCAACAATTTTCAACCCAGGAACTGCTTGAAAGTAAGCTTCTAGTCTTTGAGAATGTTCTGCCCCTAGCTGTCTACCTACACCGCCAGGTCCACGAATTACCATAGGAATTTTAAAGTTACCGCCGGAAGTGTAACGCAGCATTCCAGCATTGTTGGATATTTGATTAAAGGCCAGGAGCAAAAAGCCCATGTTCATGCCTTCAATTATCGGTCGTAACCCAGTCATTGCTGCTCCCACCGCCATACCAGTAAAGCTGTTTTCGGCAATGGGGGTATCGAGAACTCGGAGTTCGCCATACTTTTTGTATAGGTCTTTAGTAACTTTGTAGGAACCGCCGTAGTGTCCTACGTCTTCACCAAGAACAAATACACTGGAATCACGCGCCATTTCTTCATCAATGGCTTCCCGCAAAGCGTTAAAGAATAGTGTTTCTGCCATGTAGACCTTATAGTACGACTATTGTTTTAGAATCTTATCGCGCCACCGTGGCAAATATCGTGAGCGATCGCACTAGTTAGAAATTGGTTTTTACCAGATATTGCTCTTGGTGCAGATACACGACGAGTTGTAAAAGGATTATCCCTTGTTCTTGCGGTTTTCCCAAGCCAAAAACAACCGTAAATATTCTGTACTCGATGAAGAGGGCGAAAAAATCATGGGCTGACAATCAACTACAAACTGGCGAATCTGTTACTTGAGTTACCCGATTATCTGGGAAACGTTTGGGTCTTCCTGGTTTGCGTTTTTGTTGCTGATTAATCGACTTTTCGCTAGCTGCTGCCAATTCTTCAGGTGTACATTTAAATAGACGCAAAGCATCTAAATATTTTTTTGGTGTCATTGTGGGTTCGGTACGCCCAGCTTCCCAGTTGCGAACACTGGTTTCACTGATTGCAAGCCTGAAGGCAACCTCTGCACGGCTAAGCCCCGCACGCTCTCTCAAGACTTGCATATTCATATCTCATGCTCCACTTGAAATATTAAAATTTATTTTTTAAATCAATTGACAATTAACGTCAATCACCAAAAATTTATTAACTATCTCTTTTATAAGCGATCGCTTGCTTTTCTGACAAACTAGGAAATCCCCTATTTCTGTATTATCACGGAGGTAATCTGCATAAAATATGTTTATGTAACTTCACAGTTGAAAGATTTCCAGCTGATTGAAGTCACGCCAGAGCAAAAAATATATTGTAGCAATAATTTAAATACGCCTACTGTCGAACAATTGAAAACGTTGTTTATCTTAAGTTTTTGGACTACTAAAATGTATTTGCCTGTGTTTTTAGTGCGAATCGATGAACGAACAAAAATAGAATCTTCAGATCCCCCACAGTACTCTGTCAATCTTCTTTTAATGTCAAAACTGACACTTTAGTAAACCTGCAAAAACACAAAAATCTCACGCTTAGAGACCAAAACAAAACACTCAATAACTCTGTGCTTTGGCGTGGCAGTCGCTTATGAGGGAAACCACCAAGATTGCGCTGCCTTGTCTTTGCGTGAGATTTCTTAAATTTTGATTATTCAAGCGCGCACCTTACCGTAACCATCGTGCTGCTTCTTTGGCATGATATGTTAATATCAAGTCAGCACCAGCCCGTTTAAACCCGGTTAAAGTTTCCATAACTACGCGCTGTTCATCAATCCAGCCATTGAGTGCCGCAGCTTTCACCATCGAATACTCACCAGAAACATTGTAAGCAGCAACTGGTAAGTTAGTTGCTTCCTTAACGCGCCAAATAATGTCCATGTATGCCAAAGCTGGTTTGACCATCAGCATATCAGCACCTTCGGCAATATCTAAGGCAATTTCTTTCATGGCTTCGCGGGTGTTACCTGGGTCCATTTGGTAAGTTCTTCTGTCGCCAAATTGTGGTGATGAGTCTGCGGCATCCCGAAATGGGCCATAGTAAGCCGAAGCATACTTAGCAGCATAGGACAAAATTGGTATATCTTGAAATCCTGCTGCGTCCAAACCTTCGCGAATTGCCTGCACAAAGCCATCCATCATCCCCGATGGGGCGATAATATCCGCACCAGCTTTGGCCTGAGAAACCGCAGTTTTCTTGAGTAACTCTAGGGTAGGATCATTGAGAACTCGCCCTGTTAAATCACCAACTTGCAGATAACCGCAGTGACCGTGACTGGTGTATTCACATAAACAAGTATCCGCAATGACAATCAAGTCTGGTACTGCTTTTTTTACCGCAGTTGCCGCTTTTTGCACAATACCGCAATCATGCCAAGCACCTGTAGCATCTACATCTTTATCTTCAGGAATGCCAAAGAGAATAATGGCGGGAATTCCTAAGTCGTAAACTTCCTTTGCTTCCTCAACAATTTTATCTACCGACAATTGGTAAACTCCAGGCATGGATTTGACTTCTTGGGCTACTCCTTCACCTGGTACTGCAAAAAGTGGATAAATTAAGTCACTGGTTGTCAAAACAGTTTCACGTACCATCCGACGTAGTTGGGGATGGGTACGCAGACGACGGGGGCGATGAGTGGGATACATAAAGTTTTGCAAAGAAAAATAACGCAATGGACACAAAACAAAGCGTCACAAAAGCAGGTAAATTTTTGCTGCTGTCGGACACACTACAAACAGTGCTTAACTGTCCTTGCCCTACTCTTTACGAAGCTGTGGGGCAATTTTGTATTTTACAGCTGGGTTGATATCTATCCAACCCAACATCCGCCAAAACATCAGAATAAAAATTCATCAAATTGATCATGAGAAAATTGGATATTAGGTCTTGGGCAATCATCCAATTTGTTAATCTCCAGATTTTTCCTATATAAATATTATCATTTGTGTTAAAAATTCGGAAAATTCAAGGATAGTAAAAAAGTTTGTCTAGATTGCTAAATATCTTAGAATACTGCCTAAATTGTTAGTCCTCCATACAGCAGATATCTCAATCATTGATAACTAATAATATGGCAATAGGCAAACTGACAGATACAAAAGCAGCACTGAAAAGTGGGAATTTGCTGTATGTGTTTTATACATTATTTTCCCACTAACTTAATATTGTTGGTGATATTACGAGCCTATCATGAGCATCGTTGTTTTAAGATTAAAACACTCACTAAAGTAGAAAAAAATTAAGATAAGTTAAGTAACAAGGAACCTAGTACAGTTTATGTCAACTGAAATTCAGACGGAACTGCATCAAGCAGTGGAACTTCGTCGTAATTTTGCGATTATTTCTCACCCCGACGCGGGTAAAACTACACTGACAGAAAAGCTACTGCTATACGGAGGTGCTATTCACGAAGCTGGGGCAGTCAAGGCACGCAGGGCGCAGCGCAAGGCGACTTCAGACTGGATGGCAATGGAACAACAACGGGGAATTTCCATTACCTCTACGGTTTTGCAGTTTGCATACCAAAACTGTCAAATAAATTTATTAGATACACCAGGACACCAAGATTTTAGTGAAGATACCTATCGCACCCTGGCTGCGGCAGATAACGCTGTGATGCTGATTGATGTGGCTAAGGGTTTGGAACCACAAACCCGGAAGTTGTTTGAGGTGTGTAAGCTACGGGGTTTGCCCATTTTTACATTTGTGAACAAACTCGACCGTCCAGGTAGAGAAGCGCTGGAACTGTTGGATGAGATTGAACAAGAATTAGGATTGCAGACCTATGCAGTTAACTGGCCCATTGGCATGGGCGATCGCTTTAAAGGTGTATTTGACCGGAACGCCCAACAAATCCACCTTTTTGAACGTAGCGCCCACGGTAGCCGGGAAGCCCTGGATACGACTGTAGATTTAGGTGATGCCAAAATCGAGGAACTGCTAGAAGAGGAACTTTATCACCAACTGAAAAATGATTTAGAACTCTTAGAAGGAGTTGGCCCAGAACTAGATTTGGAGTTGGTGCATCAAGGCAAAATGACACCTGTGTTTTTTGGTAGCGCCATGACGAACTTTGGGGTAGAGTTATTCCTGAAGTACTTCCTGAAGTATGCCCTCAAGCCTGGTTCTCATCACAGCACCGTTGGTGAAGTTCCCCCTACATACCCGGACTTTTCTGGGTTTGTTTTTAAACTGCAAGCAAATATGGACCCAAAACACCGCGATCGCGTGGCATTTGTCCGGGTTTGCACAGGAAAGTTTGAAAAAGATATGACAGTGAATCATGCAAGGACTGGCAAAGTCGTCCGCCTGTCTCGCCCACAAAAACTCTTTGCCCAGGAGAGGGAATCGATTGATATAGCTTATCCTGGCGATGTGATTGGTTTGAACAATCCGGGTGTGTTTGCGATCGGCGATACCATCTACACAGGAACCAAGCTGGAATATGAAGGAATTCCGTATTTCTCGCCAGAACTGTTTGCCACACTCAGGAACCCCAACCCCTCAAAATTTAAGCAATTTCAGAAAGGCATTTCCGAATTGCGAGAAGAGGGTGCAGTGCAAATTATGTATTCAGCTGATGAAGCCAAACGCGACCCCATTATGGCTGCGGTGGGTCAGCTGCAATTTGAAGTGGTGCAGTTTCGCTTGCAAAACGAGTATGGTGTAGAAACCATATTAGAGTTATTGCCCTACAGCGTCGCCCGTTGGGTTGAAGGTGGTTGGGAAGCTTTGAATCGGGTGGGACGTATTTTCAACACCACTACAGTCAAAGACAGTATGGGACGCCCAGTTTTGTTATTTCGCAATGAATGGAATTGTCAACAGTTACAGGGAGATCATCCTGACTTAAAATTAAGTGCAATCGCCCCGGTTTATTCTGGTCAACCACCAGTGGAATCATAACCGGGCACAGTTGATGTCCACGGCATCCGCAGTTCGCGCTTTTGCACAACCGTGGATCAGCAGTGATTGGAGTGCCAAAATTTCTATGCCTTCTCTACGAGACGCTATGCAAACACATGCCGAATTGTCTTTGGAGGCTGGTTTAGTTGCCCTGAAGCAGGGGGATTACCAAACAGCGATCGCCAAACTTTTACCTGTGGCTAGTAGTCAAGAAAACGTTACTGCTAGCTTACAAGCACGGGTTGGTTTAGTGATGGCTTACGCACGCAGTGGGCAAGTCCGCAAGGCAATCGCCTTGTGTCAGACTCTCACCGAATGCCAGAATCAGCAAGTCAAAGAGTGGGCTGAACTCGCTCTTATGCACTTGACGAAACGCAAAAAAAGTAGTAAAGAAACGGAGAATTCCACAACGGGATTTGTGGCCTTTAATCATTCTCAAAACACTACTGCATCAAAACAGAAACCAAAAGATACAGTAGCAGAAACTACAAGCGTTGGCAATTCATCTGCTGTGCCATCAGGTGGTTTCCGTAAGACAGTCATCGAAACACCTGTTTTACAACCAGCCGAGTACCGAAACAAAATCATTGAAGAAGCATCTGGTAGCGGCTTCTTTAGCTCTACTAACTATACACAAACTAAACAATCCAGCATTTATTGGCGGCAAGCAAAACGTGCCAAGGTATGGCAGCCTTTGCTTAAGCCAAAGTTAATACCCTTGCGGTTACTAGCAGCAGGAACATTAATATCCCTGTTTTGGGTACTGCGGGAAATACTCCAGTTCGTAATGGGATTGACTAACTTTGTTTTAGTCAAACTCCCATACATGGAACCAGTGCAGTTATTATACCGCAACCCCACGCCATTTTTGGCAATACTTTTATTCATCTTGATGGGATTATCACCCTGGTTACTAGATTGGTTATTAACAGGCTTTTATGGTCAGCGAGAGTTGTCCAAAGATGTATTACATAGCTACAGTCGTGAAACCGGCAGGGTGTTACAACGCTACTGTCAACAAAAGCGTTGGCAATTACCCAAATTGCGAATTTTGCCCATAGCCGCACCAGTAGCGCTGACCTATGGAAATTTATCTGGTAATGCGCGGATTGTGGTGAGTCAAGGGTTGTTAGCGCAATTAGCAGATGATGAAATTGCCACAATCTATGCTACACAACTAGGACATATTGCCCACTGGGATTTTATGGTGATGTCTTTGATGTTGCTGGTGTCATTACCCATTCATGGGCTATATCAGCAAATATCCGAGTTGGGAAACAAAAAATCAGATGGGCTTTGGTATAAGCCCATAACCATCGTGGCTAGTGTCATTTATGGATTCTGGTGCTTGTTGACTGGTCTGGCTTTGTGGTTGTCTCGGTTGCGGCTTTATTATAGCGATCGCCTAGCATCCGAAATTACCGGCAATCCCAATGCCCTAACTCGTGCTTTACTGAAAATGGCGATCGGCATTTCTGTTGACATCCAAAAAGCAGAAAATACTAGTTGGCATTTAGAAAGTTTAAATTTCCTCATCCCAGTGGGTTATCAGCAGAGTTTATCTTTGGGTAGTATTGCCGGTCAGCTGCCTTTTGAATCGATCTTAATGTGGGATACTGTTAATCCCTATCGGCACTGGTTTGCCATCAACAATAGCCATCCCTTAATTGGCGATCGCATTCAACGTCTCAATCAAATAGCCCGCCACTGGCATATAGACACTGAATTACATCTAACTAGCCAACAATCCCTCAAGGTTAAGCGTCAGTCTTTCTTGTTAAACATCGCTCCTTTTTTGGGGATTCCCCTGGGTGTTTTATTAGCAGGTCTAATTTGGCTAATGTGGCAAACTGCTTTCACGTTCAAGGTTTTAAATTTAAAGTGGATCTACGAAGATTGGTCTTTCGTTACAGGTTGCCTGCTGATTGGCTTTAGCATCGGTATGGTATTCCGGATGAATGCTTTTTTTCCAGATATCAAAAATGCCACTGTGCAAAATGCTGAAAGCTTGCCCAGCTTAATAGCTCATCCATCTGCTATCCCCATTGATAGTATCAGTGTGCGTCTTGCTGGTAAGTTATTAGGCCGCCGAGGTACTGGCAATTGTTTAGGACAGGACTTAATTCTACAGTCCAGCACAGGCTTGGTAAAATTACACCACATTTCCCTAGGACAGTCAGTTAATCCCCAGGATTTTATTGGTCGTCAGATTATTGTCACAGGATGGTTCCGCCGGGGTGCAACGCCTTGGATTGATATCCAAACATTGCAAACTCAAAGTGGTCAAACCATTCATAGTCCCCATCCCATTTGGTCTACTGTTTTGGCGATCGCCGCACAGGCTTGGGGCGCATACATTTTTCTTATAGGCTAGTATCGCTTTTCTCTGATACCGCAAGCGTTTAATTAATTTGGGATGGGTGGTTGATTTATGCCGTCCTGTATTAGTCAGTTAGTGAACAGTTACATAAACTGATAACTAAATAACTGACCCAGGGAAATGTAAACAAACGTTGCAGATTTTGTCTATAAGTGTTACATTTGTTTACACAATTCATGGCAACCGATATAACTCAGCACTACAGCTTGGTGATCAAAATCGGCTGTCCAGCACCAGTCTATACTTTTTATCCTCCCAACACAGCAGCAAATCGACCAGCCAATGGCTGGTTTTTGTTTCTAATATCCATTCTTGAGAAAAAAATGTATTTTATGCTACGATGCAATCATACTATCATCAAAAATGTATGCGCTGAACTAGCTACGTAGAAGATACCGTGATAATCTAAGGGATGGTATTTAATTCTGCGGGCAAGATCATCAAAAAATATTTACTGTAGCAGGCAGTAGGCTAATAAATTTACAATTCTTAGAATTAAGGTGGTATTAGCCGAGCGTTGTGCACGCTTTCGTATTAAACAAGCTTGATCCAGACGAAAAACTGTATTGTATAGGTTGACAGTTTGGAGTAAAAATTTGGTTTACGGCAATCTTGGTCAATAGCATCTATTTAAAAGCCAAAGCCAAATGATTGTTTTCTTGCCTTGCCATGTTCATTCAACTCTGGAGGTCTAGTTCATGTCCGTTCGCCTATATATAGGCAATTTGCCAAAAGAAGAAATAGATCGTCAAGATCTGCAAGCAGTCTTTGCCGCAGAAGGCGATGCTGTAACTACAAAACTAATCAAAGACCGGAAAACTGGCAAATGCCGTGGTTTCGGTTTTCTCACGGTTAACAATGACGAACAAGCTGATCAAATTATTGAAAAGTATAATGGTCAATTGTTCAAAGAGACTCCCATCAAGCTAGAGAAAGCATTACCTCGGACAAAGGGTGAGGAGGGCGATGAGCAAGCTCCTAAAGTTGCCAGTAATGCTGGTAGTCATCCCACTCCTAGCACAAATAAAGAAAGTAGTCGTCGTGAGAAAGGTGCTAAGAAGTCTCGGCGTGGTGGAGGTGGTGTTCGTGAAAGCAGCACAAATGCGGACTCAGACGCTATTCGTCCAGATCCACGCTGGGCTTCGGAATTAGAAAAGCTGAAGCAGATGCTAGCTGCACAAACTACGAATTGAGCCACTGGGGGGAAATTAAAAATTAAAAATTAAAAAATTCTGATTTTTAGTTTTTAATTACCAATGTTTTCCTAGTTACTCATTCAAATGAATGTAGTTATAGCTATTGTTGTCAGTGCGATCGCTACTTTTGAATAACCAATCTTACCAACAGGCGCGATCGCACTTTCACTAAACTAATTATTTTCACATCTTCCAGAGTTGAAATGGCCAGGGTAAGGGCAACATAAAACTCTTCAACTGGATATAAATTTTTGTTGCAATACATTTTAGCAAAAACTAACTTTATATCTTGATAAGGCGTATAAAGTTGGTAAAATAACCAAACCCCCTCAGTACAAAAGTTGCACAGTGGGCAAAGACTGAGGGGGTTTTAATTTTTGAATATTCTTTCCAGTTTTAACTAGCTTGATGCAGCTTTTGTACAAATGAATTTTAAATTAAATTATCTGGACATTATTCTCATGCCAAAATACATTACGTTATTGAAATTTATGTATTATTTCTACCAACAGAATACATTTAAAAAAAGCTTTTTTTAATTCTCAGATATTTTCTCAGAAAATTTTGCTGCTTTTGATTTGAGCTACTTAATCTGCTTTACAAGTAGCAACACTTGAGGTGTTAGCAGTTGTTCTTTAAAGTACGGAAAGCCGCCTTGAAGGAATATGTACATTTTACCCTTTGATTTATATTTTAAAATTAGATAATTGACAGTTAATAACAGAAAAATTTACCTAAAATTCTCTCTATATCTACACTTTAGCAATTATATATATATTAAATTTATCAAAAAATACTTTGATAAAAATCTTACCTAAGCACAATTTTATAAGAAATTAGAATTTATTTATCTCTTAAATACAGAGGGATTTCCCTACATAAGACAGAAAATAAATATCTATATTAAACCATAAGATTGGGAAGGAGAGTATTTAAACACAAAAAAATTGTTTTTATAAAGTCTGAATTTTTTGGAGGTTTGTGATGCGAATTGCTCAGATCGCTCCATTATGGGAGAGAGTACCGCCCCCAGCTTATGGCGGTATTGAGTTAGTAGTAGGGTTGCTGACCGATGAATTAGTCAGACGCGGACACGAAGTAACTTTATTTGCATCGGGAGATTCTATCAGTTCGGCAAAACTCGTGTCAGTTCATCCCCGTGCCCTGAGACTTGATACTACCATCCAGGATGGCAGCATCTACGATATGCTGAATCTCGCCTCAGTATATGAACGAGCAGAAGAATTTGATATTATTCACGCTCATACTGGATATGGAGCATTAGCTTACGCGAATCTCGTCACAACTCCTACAGTTCACACGTTGCATGGTATTTTCACCCCAGACAACGAAAAAATGTTTAGATTTGGTAAAAATCAACCTTATATTAGTATTTCCCATGCACAACGAGAACCAAGATTAGCATTGAACTATGTAGCAACTGTCTATAACGGGATTGATGTCAGTAGTTACAAGTTTCATGCCCAACCAGAAGATCCTCCATACCTGGCGTTTCTGGGTCGGATATCTCCAGAGAAGGGAGCGCACTTAGCAATAGAAATTGCTAAACAAGCTGGCTGGCGGTTGAAAATAGCAGGGAAGGTGGATGTCGTTGATGTGGAATACTTTGAGAAGGAAATCAAACCGCAGATTGACTCTAAGCAAATTGAGTATCTAGGTGAAGCCAACCATGCTCAAAAAAATGCCCTGATGGGAGGTGCAGTAGCAACTCTGTTTCCCATTACTTGGCGCGAACCGTTTGGGTTGGTAATGATTGAGTCAATGGCTGCTGGTACGCCAGTAATTGCGATGAAAATGGGGTCTACTGTCGAGGTGATTGACCACGGCAAGACGGGTTTTCTCTGCGATAACGTTCAAGAGTGCATCAGTGCTATTGAGCAGATAACTCAGCTAGACCGCTATGGTTGTCGGCAACATATCGAAAACTTTTTCAGCACTCGGCAAATGGTGGATGGCTATGAAGCAGTTTATCAACAAATCATAGCAGAGCGATTTGCGCAAAATGGGCGTCTTCGCAGTTTGGTTAGTTTAGCAGTCTGAACTAGGACGATTAGCGGGCAAGATGCCCGCACCACAGAATTTTTGGGATATTTTTTATTTGTCAGTTCTTATCGACGTGAGTTCTACAAATACAAAAAACCCCTCTTCAAACCTCTCCCCTGGGAGGCTACGGTGTACACACAAGGGGCATGAGAGAGAAGTTGGGATGAGGTCTGTCGAATTCACGTTTATTGACAAATCCCACCGCAGCATTTGTGAATTTCGTATACAAATAATCCTTATTTTTAAATAATTATCTTTGTTTTGAGTAACTACTGATCGGATAAACTCAGGGTTACAAAAGAGCTATTCATCTTCGTCTCCTGGTGGTCGTTCACTCCTACTTTGTTGGGCGTCCCACTCCAAAATCATCCGCTCTAACATTTCCGACTGTGTACAGTTATTAACAGCAGCGTACATTTTAATCAACTTTCTGACTTTAGGACTAATGTGGCGTATCTCTAGTTGGTTATTGTCTACCATCTCTGTTAACTGTTAGTGTCTATTACATATGTTGAACTATTAAACTATGTCTGTGGCAATAAGCTTTGTTAATAGCGATCGCTCAAAGAGTCATGTACTTCATGCGATCACCTGCTCGTTTAGTTTTTTCTCATCAGCATTGGTTCTTGCTCAGGTAGCACAGAAACTCTCAGTGGGTCGTAGCCTAGTTGTTGAGTAATTCGTTGCCTAGCTAAAGCGCGGTACTCCCAAAAATGTTCGCCAGCAGCGCATAGACCTAAATACATATTCAAAACTTGAGGTTTTTTCAGCAAAATCGTCCATAGTTGTTGCCAAAACTGCCAGCGAATTTCCGACCGTCGTAAGCCCTGATACCAAATTAATTGAGCAACCAACCGCAACCCTTTACCTGGAGAAAATTGCATAGTTTGCTTTCGTTCCACTGGCGAGTTAATACTGAGACACTGCTGAAAACAACGTCTGAGATAATTCCTAGGTTCATATAATGTCCAGAAACCTTCTGCATACTCCCTAGCGATTTCAGCTACGGGACGGGTGGGGACAAAATTCATCAAACTATTCTGGTCTCCTACCTCAGTCACGCCAACACCCTCTACTAAACGCTGCTCTTTTTGCAGACGGTTCCATAAAGCCGTATTGGGCAAAGCTTGGAGAATACCCAACATAGGTTGAGGAATACTGGTTTGTTCCACAAAAGCTTGGATGCGTTCTCCTGCACCTGGTCGTTCGCCATCAAAACCCAGGATAAACCCTGCATATATCAGCATCCCTGCGTCATTAATTTTCCGACAGGCTGCGATGAGCGGATTGCGAGTGTTTTGCAGTTTTTGCGTTGTTTGCAGGCTATCTTGGTCAGGAGTTTCAATGCCGAGAAAGACAGCATAAAAGCCTGCTTCATTCATTAATTGCAACAGTTCATCATCTTCTGCCAAATTTACAGAAGCTTCAGTGATGAAGGTGAATGGATAATTGTGCTGCTTTACCCAAGGAATCAATTCTCGTAAGAAGCGTTTGACGTTACGCTGATTGCCAATAAAATTATCATCAACAATGAAGAGTGACCCGCGCCAGCCTAAATCATAAAGTGCTTGTAACTCAGCTATGGTCTGGTGGGGTTCTTTAGTACGTGGTTTACGACCGTAGAGTGTAATAATGTCGCAAAATTCGCAATTGAAGGGACAACCGCGAGAAAACTGGATAGCCATCATCAAGTAAGCATCCCTTTGCAGCAAGTCAAAACGCGGCATTGGGCTTTGAGTGACATCAGGTTTTTCCAGAGAGCGAAATATTCCTTGCTCCTTACCTTGATTGAGGGCTTCCAGAAACTGGGGAACTGTTAATTCCCCCTCATCCAAAACCAGATAATGTGCTCCAGAGTCAAGGGCATCTTGGGGGACAGAAGTGGGGTATGGGCCACCGACTGCGACTTTTTTGCCTAAGCGCACTGCTTTTTGAATCAGGGAGTGGAAGTCTGGCTTTTGTACCAGCATCGCCGAGAGGATTACTAGGTCACACCACTCCCAATCAGCCTCGGTTTCAAAGTTGACATTGCGATCGCAAAATCTAATTTCCCAGTCCTGAGGGAGAAGTGCTGCTACTGTAATAATTCCCAACGGAGGCAAAACAGCTTTGAGTCCGGCGATTTTCATGAAGCGATCGTAAGACCAAAATGACTGGGGAAATTGAGGATAAATCAATAGTGCTTTCATAAAAATCTTTGTGCAATTTTGGTTTACTTTGGTGGAGCAAATGCATGAAAAAGGGTTACTTCAATTTGCTTATTAGTCCGTGTAGCTTAATTTTTGTATTTAGTAGATTACTAAATTTGCATTTCGTATAAAGAAGCTAACTTAATTAGAACAAAGGCACATTACTTATAACAATAAATGTCTTAAAATACACTTTAGATAACTTTATTCTTATATGAGATAGAGAGATATGTAAATATATCTTAGTTAATATATTTTGACATTAGTGCGGCAGAGATCATAGAAGCTGCAACATTAATATTATCCTCTATCTCAGGGTCTATTTAGGTAGAAATTAACACTGTGCTAATGATGTATATGACACTGTTATCGGTAGTAAAGTCTATTATGACATAATTGTATCTATTTTATACATAGAGTCATAGATTTTCAATTCTGATTGCATAATCAATTAATTTCTAAAAATCTACCCCAGAAAACATCTTATTTTTTGCTCATTAGTAAATTTTGATTATTCAGTTGGGATTCAGAATAGTTTGACTAATCCTTAAGCATCAATTGCAGTTTTCGATTGCTTCTGCATTTTGTTCTGAAGTGGAGGCATTTCATGAAGTATCGGAAAATAAATTTCTAAGTAGGTAGGCACAAATAAAATCAACTATGTAAAGAAAAATGAATCAGCTTAAAACCCTCTTCCCTTCTGCCTCCTGCCTTCTGCCTTCTGCCTTATCCTAGCGATAAATTTTCCCACCCACCTACTTACCATCTTTGGATTTAATTGAGATTAAGAACGTGTATTTTTAGACTTTTAGGCTGAAATGTATATGTAGTAGACATTGGAAGTCATATGACAATTTTTAAATATTTACCTTATGTATCAAATTATCTTTAAAAATATAACTTTATCTAAGTATTATGCCATGATTAAGACTAAAGAGTTTTACTTGGATAATTTTTTTCTAAAATAAAACTGCTATAGTTAAAACATACAAGAAAATTTAATTAATTATCTGTTCTTGCTGAATAGAAAAGTTGAGAAGAATATCAGGAATTGGGAAATATTAAACACAACGCCTGAAAGTTATTTGGCAACATCTAGGCAACATCTAACTTAAACACAAGCGCAGAAGAATAAAAGAAAGCCTCATTGCTTGTGATGGTTGGTCTAAAGTTTCGGGTCGTGAGTAAAAAATGTAAGCTCTTTACCAGTAGTTTTTGTCTCAGCCTACTAATTAAGTAGACCTTGAAATTAACTGAGAGCAAACATAATTTCATTTTTTGAAGGAATTTGTTGATGAGCCTAATTATAAAGTCGATTCTCAAGGCGGATGCCGAAGCTCGCTATCTCAGTCCTGGAGATATGGAGCCGATTAAGAACTTTGTCAAGAGTAGTGAGCGCCGTCTGCGCCTTGTTCAGGTCTTAACTGAAAACCGGGAGCTTATTGTGAAGCAATCTGGAAATCAGCTATTTCAAAAGCGCCCAGATATTATCTCACCTGGTGGCAATGCTTACGGTCAGGAAATGACTGCAACTTGTCTGCGTGATATGGATTACTACCTGCGCTTGATTACCTATAGTGTCGTGGCTGGTGAGTCCACACCAATTCAAGAGGTTGGGATTATTGGTGCTCGGGAAATGTACAAATCTCTCGGCACTCCGATTGAAGCTGTTGCCGAAGGTATCCGTGCGATGAAGAATGTCGCCACCTCAATGTTGTCAGGAGAAGACGCTAGCGAAGTGAGCACTTACTTCGACTACCTAATCGCTGGTCTTCAGTAGGGTCAGCTAGTTCTAACATCACTGCTTAATTACCTCTGCAATGAATTTCAGAGGGATTTATAGGCTGACAGCTATATTCTTAGTAGCGAGCAGGCAGTATTTGTTAGGTGATTTATGAATTTCTGAAATAGAACATTTTAGAGTATTACTTATGTCAGATACTACAAAAGCTACACAGTTGATTTCCCAGAAACGCAATGCTAGGTTTTGGGGCTTTATTCCTCAATCCGAAATTTTGAATGGTCGCTTAGCAATGTTAGGCTTTTTAGCTGTCGCTTTGATTGAAGTGTTTTCCGGTCAAGGCTTTCTCTACTTCTGGAACATTTTATAGTTTGAAAACAAATTATTTGTGTAAAAGAATATTGTCTGGAAAAGACTTTGACTCACCTTGTAGCTACTTTACTTATTACCACATTGGAGAATAATTATGTCTAAGGAAAAAAAAGGCAACAAAGAAGCTAAAAAACCTAAGAAAGATCCTGATAAAAAAAAGGAGAAAAAAGATCCAAATAGATATGATGGATTAAGTCAATAACTGTAATAAATTGTAATTTGGGTTTTGCTCATATTTGATATGACTTTAACCAGCAAATCTAAGCAAGAGCAGTCATTACGTTACTAAAAATGCTATTTAGGTCTACCTAAATTAGTAAATAAATGCTATCTCTACTGTAAGTTTTAAAAATTTAGTGGTGGAGGTAGCGTTTCGTATTTAAACTAAAATAGCCTGAATACTTGTATTAGTATTGTTGTATTGTAAGTAGGATGACGTAAATAATTAAAGGTTTGTAGTGAGTTAGTGCGGTCTTGGAGGTTTTCCCAATAAGCGACTAACGTAAAGCCCTGACAGGCATAGCTGCGCTTACCGGCGAAGACGTGCCGGAGGAAAGAATCCAGAATATCCTTGGTTTGAGCTATATACTGAGATATTTCACTCCGCTACGCTGCGTTCAATATGACATGGAAAGACCCTTTTAAAACAACCTCTTAGAGCAGTAAGCGTGGAAACGGCTCTTGTTGTTTTTGCGGCTTTTCCCAGGGGCAAACTTATATCTGGCTGACCATACTATATTTACCAATGTCTCAATCAAAGTTAATTCATATTTCTCAAGCGACTCGCTACCAAAATGCTGCGATCAATTACTATTTAGAACTTACAGGTTCATCCTATCTGCATTACGGATATTGGGAACCTCTTCCAGCCTCCACTGAGGATTTGACTCTTGTGCGGTTACGCATCGCTCAGGAAGCCTATGTAGCTAAACTTTTGACTTTCATCCCAGCCGGAACAAACAACCTGCTTGATGTCGGCTGTGGCATTGGTGGTAATGCAGCTTACCTTAAAGATCGTGGCTTTGCTGTTGAGGGATTAGCACCTGATCCGTTCCAGCAAAAGAAGTTTATAGATCACACCAACGGTCAGGTAGTATTTCACTTAACAAAATTTGAAGATTTCCAGCAAACTCACCCCTACGACCTCATACTTTTCAGTGAAAGTAGCCAATATATTGCTGCTGATGATCTTGCTCAAGGTGCTGCTCATTTGCTTAACAATGGTGGCTACCTGCTGCTTGCCGATATGATCCGCGTTGATGCCAAATACCATGAAGGCATCTTCTCCAATTGTCATGTTGCTAGTGTGCTTCACGCAGCGTTAGAGGAGGCTGGATTCAAATTAGTTCAAGCTGAAGATATCTCATCTCAGATTGCACCAACGATTGACTTATGTATTGAAAATTTCCGCACTTTTGGGCTGAGTACTATCAAGTATATTGCCGATTTAGTAGCGATCGCAGTTCCACCATTACATGCACTCGGTCGTTGGATATTTAATCGCTGGGTGCAAAAGCTGATTGTTGAGGGTTTAGAAGCACGCACAATTTTTGAACGTCATCTCTGTTATGAAATCCAACTCTGGCAATTGTCACAAAAAGATCAATAAGTTGATTGGGGAGCAATAGGATTTTGTGAATTCAGGAAAAAAACGAACAAAACGTTAAATGTACCTTGCTTCCCCGTGAGCTTAATAATTGTAGTAATCCGATTTGATTTATGAAATTGCTTACCTAGGAAAGGAACAGGTGAGCCAGTGAGGTCTTGGCGGTTTTCCTCCAAGACCTCACTGGCGTGAATTTCTCCATGAGCAACTGGTGCTTACTGCCTTGGAGTGTTGGAGGCATCACCCTAAGGGAAACAAGAGAATAGATGTGTACTGAGTTTTGTTATTGAATTAGGAGTCTGATATAAAATTACTTTTAATCTCAGTACTAATGATTGGCGATCGCTTGACGTATTCATTAATAATATCTAGAAGAGTATATCTGCACAGTTAACACTAATTAAATCGAGGTTCATCTATCACAAGAATTAGATATGAGTATAATTCTTGATATATAAAGATATTAAATACAATTACAGAGCAAAGAAGTATAGACCAGATAGTGAATATATCAAAAGGTTTGACACAATTAAATTAAAATAAAAATTACTCAAATTTTCTCAACATAACTAAGTTTGCACCTAGCAAACCTAGAAACGCCCAATACCTTCTGAAAAACAGCAACACACAAACTATGAACGCTACTACTGGAAAACGGATTGCCTTAATTTCCGTTCACGGAGACCCGGCGATTGAAATTGGTAAAGAAGAAGCTGGAGGACAAAACGTTTATGTGCGTCATGTGGGTGAAGCATTGGCGCAGCTGGGATGGCAAGTTGATATGTTTACTCGGAAAGTAAGTGAAGAACAAAACACAATTGTTCAATTTAGCCCAAATTGTCGCACTATTCGTTTAGTAGCTGGACCTGTGGAGTTCGTGCCAAGAGACAATCTTCTGGAACACACACCAGAATTTTTGGATAATTTCCTCAAATTTCAAAAAGAAAATAACATTACCTATCAATTGGTTCACACAAACTACTGGCACTCTAGCTGGGTAGGTATGCAACTGAAGAAAATCCAAGATACTAAGCAGGTTCATACTTACCATTCTTTAGGAGCAGTAAAATACAAGACCATAGAAACGATTCCCTTAATTGCTAGTCAGCGATTAGCAGTAGAAAAAGAGGTGTTGGAGACAGCAGAACGGATTGTCGCCACAAGTCCCCAAGAACAGGAACACATGCGATCGCTCGTTTCCACTAAAGGTAATATTGACATCATTCCTTGTGGTACAGATATTCAGCGATTTGGTGCGATTGACCGCCAAACAGCTAGAGCCGACTTGGGGATTGATCCAGATACTAAACTTGTATTATATGTAGGACGTTTTGACCCGCGTAAAGGCATAGAAACCTTAGTACGTGCAGTCAATGAGTCTCAATTACGGGGCAATAATCACCTTAAGCTAATTATTGGTGGTGGTAGTACACCCGGTAATAGTGATGGGATTGAGCGCGATCGCATTGAGAATATCATCAACGAATTAGGGATGAGAGACTTTACCACCCTTCCCGGTCGTCTTAGTCAAGAAATCTTACCAACTTATTACGCTGCTGCTGATGTTTGCGTTGTTCCTAGTCACTACGAACCCTTTGGACTCGTAGCAATTGAAGCAATGGCTAGTGGTACACCTGTAGTAGCAAGTGATGTTGGCGGACTTCAGTTTACCGTGGTTCCCGAAGTCACAGGTTTGTTAGCACCACCACAAGATGTAGCTGCGTTTGCAACTGCTATTGATAGAATTTTGTTAAATCCACAATGGCGAGACGAATTGGGTAAAGCTGGTAGAAAGCGCGTTGAAACCAAGTTTAGTTGGGATGGCGTGGCAACTCAGTTAGGTGAACTTTACACCCAACTTTTGCAGCAACCAGCCAAAGAACCAGTATTAATCAGTAAATAAAGCTCTCACCCTGTTTGGTAATCGGAAATGGGTAACAATTGAGCATGAAGAAAGAAGAAGGAAGCAGAAATCTGCTGTTTTACCTTTTCCCTTTTATTTTTTACATGAAAAATCCGGACGGCAATCATCCCAAACCGTGATTGGTTTCAGTGAAAATTGGCTGACCACTTTTTGTGTTAATCAACGTTGAGCTAGACAAGATAGCATATACTGAGCATCGACGTTTGAAAGCCAGCGACTAATTGTTGTGCAACCAGTTGACTTTACTACCCTCACAGCTGCTTGTAGCGAACTCCGCGCTCACTGGCTGCCATCTCGCTTAGAACAAGTTTATCAACGCGATCGCCATACTATTGCGATCGCTTTACGCACCATCAACCAGCGCAGTTGGTTAGAGATTTCTTGGCATCCCCAAGCTGCGCGCATTTGTATTGGCGAAGCGCCACCACGATTACCAGATACCTTCACCTTCAGCCAACAACTAGTGCATCAGTTGGGTGGTCTGGCGTTGGTGGCCATTGAAGCGATCGCGCCTTGGGAACGTGTTGTTGATTTACAGTTTGCCCGTCGTCCCGGAGAAAGCGCTTTATATCATATATATGTAGAAGTGATGGGCAAATACAGCAACGCTATCCTCACCGATGACAATAATATGATCATCACTGCTGCTCATCAAGTTGGTCAGCACCAATCTAGTGTCCGTCCCATCCAAACTGGACAGCCTTATGAAATACCGCCAAAACTTACTGGACCTGTTCCTAGTTTGCATGAATCTCCAGAACGCTGGCAAGAACGAGTCAGTTTAGTCCCCGGTACAATTAAGCGTCAACTGCTCAAAAGTTATAGCGGTTTAAGTGCGGCATTGGTAGAGTCTATGTTATTGGCAGCCGATTTAGCACCAGAAACCACCACTGATCACCTGAAACCTGATGAATGGCAAAGGTTATTTGCACGCTGGCAAGAATGGCTGCAAGCTTTAGAATTAAATAAATTTCAACCAGCTTGGACAGCCAATGGATATACCGTCATGGGTTGGGGTGCGGTTGCACCAGAAAAAAACATCCAAACCTTACTCAACAAGTACTACACTGACGAGCTGAATCAACAGGTATTTGCTCAGTTACGCCATCAACTGAGCCAGAAATTGCAGAATATTCTGGCAAAATTACGGAATAAGGCGCAAACCTTTACTGAACGCTTACAGCAATCAGATCAAGCTGATGAGTATCGTGAAAAAGCTGATTTATTGATGGCTCACCTGCAAAACTGGGAACCAGGTATGAAAGAAATTATCCTTTCTGATTTTGAAACAGGTAAGCCCATAGCGATCGCTCTCCAGCCAGATAAAAATGCTGTGCAAAATGCCCAACGCCTTTACAAACAGCATCAAAAATTAAAACGCGCTCGTGCTGCTGTAGAACCGCTACTATTCGAGGTACAGTCAGAAATTAGCTATTTGGAGCAAGTAGAAGCGGCGATCGCTCAAATAGATCACTACCAAACAGCAGAAGATTTGCAATCCCTAGAAGAAATCCGCGACGAGCTGATTGGACAAAAATATCTGGAAGATCCAGGCTACCGTAGTCGCAGCGCCAACGAAACTGCCAGCACTAACTTCCATCGTTACCGTACCCCTAACGACTTTGAAGTCTTAATCGGTCGTAACAATCGCCAAAATGACCAGTTGAGCTTTCGTGTTGCTGGAGATTATGACTTGTGGTTCCACGCTCAAGAAATTCCCGGAAGTCATGTGCTACTGCGTTTAGAACCTGGTGCTGTTCCAGAAGCAGCCGATTTGCAATTTGTGGCGAATCTTGCGGCTTATTACAGTCGCGCTCGTCAGAGTGACCAAGTACCAGTAGTTTATACTCAGCCAAAGCACGTTTACAAACCCAAAGGAGCCAAACCGGGGATTGCTATTTACAAGCAAGAGCGTATTCTTTGGGGTCAGCCACAATTAGTAATGGGGAATAGGGAATAGGGAATAGGGAATAGGGAATGGGGCACTGGTTATTCCCCTTGTCCCTTCATCTCTGTCTCGTAGCATCATTAAATTCTTCTAAAAGATAGAGGCTCACTTCTTTTGGGCATATCTTTTTTTTGTAGATATTTACGAAAAAACTGTGTTGACTGTTACAATATTGTTAAGAAAAGTTGCCCGTCGCATTTTGGGAACGCGCAATTTGGTTTTGACTCTATTGAGAAGACAACGCAAAAAAATATTTTATAGACCGGCTGTGGGAGGCTGGTCTTTTTTTTTGCCTGCCAAGTAGTTTTTCGGCAAAATTGATAATTTTATTGTCATCATAAGATGACAATATCAGTAATCTTACTATTTTTTTTGATTCCATGCAAAAAGTAAAGAAGACGCAAAGTGATTTTTTTACGTCTTCTTTTGAGATTTTGCAATATTAACGAAGGAAGAGGGAAGAAGAAAGAAGGAAGAAGTCTTCTTCCTTCTTTAAAAACTGAATGTAGTTCTTAACGCACCGATAACAACATCATCGTTGTTGTTGTTATGGTCTGGGGATGTCAGCCAAATGATACCTGGGGTAATAGTGATATTGTCAGTCAGCTGGTACTGGTAGAATGCCTCAAGATGATAGGAAGTATCTCTATCTCTACTTAATCCGGCGACGCTGGAACTTGTCACTCTAGGTTCTACACCAGCAATAATTCCAGCTAAATTACCTTTTTTACCAAGGTCAGGGAAGCCGAGAGTGATGGCATAATTCCAAATATCAATATCTCCACGGTTTCCACTTAAGGTGCGACTAGTTGTATATCCAGCCCAACCACCTAAGACTAATCTTTCACTGATGCCAATAGATGCTTGGATACCGTAGGAATTGCTGGAAAAGGCGGAATCTATTGTACCATCATCATCTAAATCCAAGGGAGCAAAGGTTGCTGCATTGCTACCCGTAAGTAGTGGCTGTCTGTAAGAATGGATATAAGTTAAGCCTACAGCAATGCGATCGCTTGGTCTCACTGTCAACTGTGCCAGCGCACCGTATGCACCATCAAACAAACCATTCTTGGGAGCAGGGTCATTAGCTGAACCACTCAAATACCCCAGACTTAGTGCCAATCTATCACTGAATTCATGGGTGATTCCCAACCCTGCACCATCCATCTGGTTATAGATGGGGTTGCGTGTACCAAAAGTAGATAGAGCACCAGAACTGCCATCACCGTCAAAGATATTTACGGTATCAGTGATGTCATCTGCTGCACCTGCATTGGCGATCGCAATTACTTGTGTTCTTGCACCCAAAGGAAATTCGTAAAATAATGCATCTATTTCCGCATTAGTATTACCATCCTCACCAGCGAAGAATAAGTTACCTTCTGGTGTACCAATGTTAGGGCTGAGAATATTATTGGCTTGGATTCTCGTAAACAAGGTGTCTCTCCCTGTAAAACTGGTGACAAACTCAACTCGTGCCCGCACCCCTAGAGTTGTATTCTTGTCTGTAATGTTTTGATTGTTAACTCTGTTGCCACCTAAAACATCACTGATAACTGTGACAACTTCTCCTTGCAATTTGGTAGTAGTAGAAAATTGATTCGCTTCCAGTTCAGATGTGCGTGCTTCTAGTGCATCCACACGGCCTCTAAGTGTAGCTAGTTCTGCGGCAAATTCTTCTTGTAGTCTTTGCAGTTGCGCTAAATCTTGTTGTCTTATAACATCGCCAGTGGCTGTGGCAATTAGCTCGTTAACCCGATCAAGACAAGCATTGAAACCAGCTGCAAATTCATATCTTGTCAGTGCGCGGTTACCACGATAAGTGGTATTGGGATACCCAGCAATACAACCGTAACGCTCTACCAACGACTGCAATGCTTGGAAAGCCCAATCTGTAGGTTGTACGTCTGATAACTGAGAAACTGAGGTAATTTGCGCCATTACCTGAGCTTTTGTCTCTGAATTATCTATAGTTAAAGGCTGATTTATTACCGATGTTGTGGATATTTCACCTGCAAAAACAGCAGCATTAAACAATAGCATAGTGCCGCAAAATACTGGACTAGCTAGTAAATATTTTCCTAACTCTTGCATTTTTTCCTCACACTTAATTTATGGATAGCTACACTCACACCGAGTTTTTTGAGAACACATTTTCTTAAAAAAGATATTAACAGTAGCGCGCAATTTTTTTAACACTAAAAGTTAAGCAATTATTATTCATAGGCTAAGTGATAAGTAAGTTGTTTTTTATACAAAAAGCTATTTTTACAGTATTGTGTGAGAATGAGACTTATTCTACAATATAAAGCTACTGTCATCGTCAATAAAAATTTTGACCAAGGCAGAGCAAGTATTAGGGTTAGAGGAGAAAAACTGTGATTGGGAATCTTTTAGGACTTAGATCAAGCAGACAAAGAAAGAACGTGTTGTTTGTCGTGACTTTGTTTACATTGGCGGTAGCTGTTGGCTGTAACCAATCCAACACAAATTTGGCAAGAACTGGTGAACAGTCACCCCAAGCACAAGAGGCGGCTTCGAGTCCAGCCTCTCAAGAAAAAACTAAAGTGGTGGCGACGATTTTGCCAACGTATTTATTTACCAAAGCTGTAGCTGGTGATGCGGCAGATGTATCAATTTTAGTGCCACCGAGTACGGAAGTACATGATTACCAAGCGACACCAGAGAATGTAAAAGCGATCGCCACAGCAAGTGTCTTGGTGAAAAATGGTCTGGGGTTGGAAGAATTTTTAGAAAACACTGTAAAAAATGCCCAGAATCCCAAATTAACTGAAATTGATGCCAGTGAAGGTATTAAACCATTAAATGAAATTTCACCTGTTGATAAAATAGCAGCAAAAGGCCATAGCCACGGTCATAGCCATGATCATGCAGACGGAAATCCTCACGTTTGGTTAGATCCAGTTTTGGCAAAACAGCAGGTCACAAATATTCGGGACGGATTAATTGCTGCTGATCCTGCTAATAAAGCTACGTATGAAGCAAATGCTGCGACTTTTATTCAGGAATTAGAAAGTTTAAATAACGAATTTCAGCAAACTTTACAGAAAACTCCTAACTGTACCTTTATTACCTTTCATGATGCTTTTCCATATTTAGCTCAGCGCTACAATCTGAAACAAGTTGCTGTGGTGCAAATTCCTGAAGATCAACTGTCGCCAGCAGATGTGCAAAAAGCAATCAATGCCGTGAAAAAGTACAACGTTAAAGCGTTGTTTAGCGAACCAGGGGTGGATGATAAATTATTAACCAGTCTTTCCCAAGACTTGAATGTAACTGTGCGGACTTTGAATTCTTTAGAAACTGGTGAGACAAATCCACAGTATTACTTCCAGGCGATGAAAGCTAACTTGCAAACCCTGGAGACTGGATGTAATTAGTTTAGATGTTAAAGGCAGCGATATCTTCTTGATCGTTTGTTCTCAGGTTATGACCGATTACTAATTACAAATTACTAATAATCCAGGACTAATGACATCGCCCATTTTAAAAGTAGAGGGATTAAATGTATATCAAGGCAGTTATTTAGCTGTTCGAGATATTTCTTTTGAATTGTTGCCAGGAACAGATACAGCCATAGTTGGCCCCAATGGTGCGGGTAAGAGTACTTTGGTAAAAGCGATTTTAGATTTGATTCCCCGCAGTGCTGGCACTATTGAAATATTTGGTCTCCCAATTACCAAGCTAGGGAAATTGCGTTACCGCTTGGGCTATATGCCCCAAAATTTCATTTTTGACCGCAGTTTTCCGATTTCTGTAGGTGAATTGGTAGGACTGGGATGGGCAAATGAAAGTAAAAAGCAGAATTCGTTTTTTAGCAAGTTATGGAAACGAGATCCGAAAAAATTAGTAGCAATAGCGGAAGCTTTACGGCGAACTGATGCTTATCATCTGCGACATCAAGCTATTGGTACTCTTAGCGGCGGTCAATTGAAGCGGGTATTACTAGCTTATTGTTTAGTAATTCCTCGGAGATTGTTGATATTAGATGAAGCTTTTGCTGGGGTTGATGTGCAAGGTACAGCAGATTTTTATGCTTTACTCCACGAGTTAAAACGGGAGGAGGGTTGGACAGTGTTACAGGTTTCTCATGATATTGATATGGTGAGTCGCCAATGCGATCGCGTGCTTTGCCTCAATCAAACCGTTGTTTGTACTGGTCAGCCAGAAATTGCGCTTTCCCCCCAAAACCTCTTAGCAACCTACGGCCTTGGTTTTAGTCCCTATCGACATCGTCACTAATAGCAAGTTGGGATTTGAGATGAAAACTCTTGACTAAAAGATTGTTCCAGTAATTGCCAACGATTTTATCTATCTCTATTTGAGATAACTTAAAAGTCAAAAGTAAATAAATATTGCTTTTACTTTTGACGTGGCGACTTGCTTATTCAGGTTCATCTAAATGTTCAGCCACAGCCTGATAAAGATGGAAGATATGATTATCGTGGAGGTGATAGAACACATTACGACCTTGCTTACGATAGCCAACCAAGCGCATTACTCTTAAGTTGCGTAGCTGATGAGAAACAGCAGATTCACTCATATCTAGTAATGCTGCTAAATCACTAACACATAGTTCTTTCTTAGCCAAAAAAGAAAGAATTCGTAAGCGATTAGCATCTCCTAAGAAACTAAAAAATTCTGCCATGCGTTGAGCTTTTTCGCTGCTGAGAACTTGATCTGCTAGGTGTTGCACAATATCGTTATTTATAGTTATCTATCTTAAATTATACTCAATCAGTATGTGTTTTGATAATCAAATTTAATTACAGTAAAAATTACTGGCTTTTAAATTTACATTTCTAAAACTTTGCCTATTATTAATATAATCAAGCTAAAAAAATATATTACAATTACTTGGTTTCGTGTGTAAATTGAACTTATGTCTTTGTGCTTTAGTTGTCAGATAAATTGGCTAGTTATCACTACTAGTATGGACTTAGTGAATTTGTTACAATTTCCCTTCATGCAAAGAGCGATCGCAGGCGCTGTGTTAATGGGAATACTTGGGGGTTTACTTGGTAGTTTTGTTACCTTGCGCCAGCTATCTTTTTTTAGTCATGCTGTTGGTCATGCAGCATTAGTAGGCGTAGTTTTAGGTGTGTTACTACAGTTAAATCCAACTTGGATGCTGTTGCCTTTTACCTTAGTTTTCGGTGTGATTGTCCTGTACTTTATTGACAAAACCGATTTAGCTAGCGATAGCGTTCTGAGTATAGTGCTATCGGGAGCATTAGCCCTTGGTGTGATACTTACTAGCTTAGTTCAGGGTTATCGCGGCAACTTGATGAGAGTGCTGTTCGGTGATATTTTAGCGATCGACGCAACAGATTTGATGTTGACGCTGGTTGTATTGGTAGGAAGTAGCATATTTTTACTATCAACCCTGCGACAGCAAATTTTATTGACGCTTAACCCCGATGTAGCGCAAGTACAAGGTATTCCAGTTCAATTGTATCGGTATGGGTTTGTGATTTTGCTTTCACTAGCTGTTGCCGTGGCAATTAAAGCTGTCGGTGTTTTACTGGTAAATGCCTTTTTGGTGATTCCCGCCTCCACAGCCAAACTGATGAGTCATCACTTTAACCGTTTTCTGTTCGTGTCATTGATAGTTGGTGCCACTACAAGTATGTCTGGCATCATCGTTTCTGGTCTTTTCAATCTGGCATCAGGGCCTAGTATTGTTCTTGTCCAGTTTTTGTTCTTTGTTGCCGTTTTCATCTGGGTCAAGTTGAAATTGAAACCAGCATAAATTTTTTTCCTCAAGTCCTTGCTAAATTAATATATGTTTGCTACATTAATTAATCGTGGCTAACAAACAGCCCCAGCCGGGATAGCTCAGTTGGTAGAGCAGAGGACTGAAAATCCTCGTGTCACCAGTTCAAGTCTGGTTCCTGGCATACATTACAGCCAAATATCTCCCTGACGTAAGACGTAAAGTTTAGAAAGCCTATTCTCTCGTAGTATCACTATCACGTACTGTCAGCACTGCTATTGGCTGTAAAGCTTCCACAGTTGGTTTCTATTAACCCACATTCCGCACTTCAAATTGAAGTACAAAGAGATTACATCAAGAGAATAGCAAAAAATCAGGATGATTAAGACTCATATTCCTATTTCATCAATTAGCCCAGCTACTATTCCTAGGTGATCTATATTTTTAATTTTTGCTTCTGATATTAAAGACATTTTTTACTTCTCAAAATTTTTGAGTTTTTTTGATTGTCTCATTTCTGGTATCGTCCATAAGTCACCATCAAAAAACAATGTATGTTTAGTTTTGCCAAAGATGTTTAAAATTGGTAACTTTGCTGTTATGCCGCTTTGAGCAACTTTATATACTTCTGTTGCTCCTCTTTATCCAAATACTTTACAGCATTCCTGAGACTCTCAATAGAGAACCATTGAATGTGACTCTCAATAAAGGATTTGACAAAGCCCTCGTTATGCTGAGAAATATCTCGCAAGACCCAGCCAACAGATGTCTTAGCAAATCTTTCCTGTCTCTGGATCAAAGTATGACAAGACTCTTGTATACATAAGTAGTAGCTTTCATTCGATGTAACCTTAACGAAAGCAACAACTGAAGACCTTGCTTGCCAAAGATTCTCAGAATTTCTCCATGATGAAATTACTTCGGCACATCCTACACCATGCTTGGCAACTGTTGGACTCAGCACTCGTACACAGAACCAATCACAAGTATTCCAATCAAATATCAAATTATTTGTATACAGAGCTTCATATTTCTTTAGTAAAACTTCCCAAGCAAATTGATCGTATAAGTAGTACTGGAGATAAAGTATGCCAGCCAATTTGTCCTCTGCGATCGGTTCTTGAAAAAATGCTAAAGCCAGCTCTAGCTGATCTTCCTTGGACAAGTCTTTGATGCCATATTCATTGAGCCATGTTGTCATGAGATCGCGGATTTCAGGAATTCCCACCCCTCTAAACGGAATAACTCCCTTCATGTACTTTTCCCACCACATCTTTGTTTTTCGTGTGGCTTTATTCTCTAGTGACTCTTGTAGGAAAATTATCAATTTTTTGCGATCTTGCATAACTTATACTGCAAACTTGGGGGTTGAAGTAAATTCCAGCTTTGGCTACCACAACAACCATCTTAAAGCACTGTCCGCACCGAAGACTTGCGCCATAACGGCTAAGGTTAGCAGCGACAAATATCACTAGACATCTATCACTAGACGTCTTGGAAAAAGAATGTAGAGATGTAGCACTGCTACGTCTCTACAAGGTTTCTGGATAACGCATATTTAATTTCTGGAGATGTCTACTGTGACACCACCGAATATTTCTGCTGTGTCAACCTGCGATCGCGCGCTTTCAGTTCTGCTCAATGTTTCTTCTTGATTTTTTTATGGGACAGGTTGAATATCCCAGAAAATAATAGATAGAGCATGAACCTAGAATACTTGTTAACAACAGCATTAAAGCTAAAATACCTAAAATAATGCTGAGCCAACCCGAAATCATGCCCATGAAGTACAAATAGGCAACAATTAAAGTAGGAAAGCTACGAATGACGCGATCAATTTTTCCGACATTTCGCGTTGTCAAGGCTTTGAGCACAGACATGACTATTTCTCCTGTGAAGATGGCACAGTGAACAGTAAACAGGCGTATGCTGAAGGATTTAAACTTGCCACTAACCCCTTCCAGCAATTGGTATGGTGTTTTACTAATGAACTGATAACTGTTAAATTGTCTTGTGATAATTTTCTAAGCTCTGGATGCCTTGCATATAAAGTCCATGAAGGGTCTCTTTGATTTGAGGAATAGTCTCTTCACTGGCTTCAAATTCAGCGCCCCAGGAAATGAAAGCACGTCCATTACCAGCGTTTTTGACTTCAATGAAAGCAATAACATCTTTTGCGGGAAGTGGATGTTGATCAATTGCATAACGAAACCGACGTACAGCGTGATTAACTTCAACAATCCGTTCTTTGAGTTCGTTTCCATCGATCATGGTGCACAATCGCGAAGCTCCTTCACCTGTTCCTTCCAATTGGCAACTTTGAATGATAGTGGAAAACCATTTATGCACATTTCCACCTGCACTGATCGTGTCCCATATCGCATCGGCTTGACCTGAGATTTCTTGTTCGGCGATTACAGTTTGTCTCATTATTTGGTTCCTGTGGTTAGTTTAGTATTGATTGGGAAAATATCAGAACAACTATTCTGGAATAAAGCAAAAAAATTAAAGATGCTCTAACATTGCGAGAATGCCTCTGACGTAAGTTTGCACATCCTTCCTGGGAGCAGGCGATCGCGCATAGGCTGTCAGACCAAGTACACTTCCGACTAAAAACTCAGTAACCTGCGGAATATCAGTATTCTCGGCTATTTCGCCGTTCTGCTTAGCTCTGTTTAGCGCTCGCGCAAAACTCCGGCGAAGCCGCTCAAAGTACTGCTGAACCTTAGATACAACTGTTTTGTCGTGTGATGGAACTTCAACAGCCGTATTGCAGATTAGGCAGCCCAACGAACTAGAAGGATGATCAAGATGTTCGATGAATTGCTCAAAGAATTGCTTAATCTCCATCAAGGAAGGTTCAGGCTTGTTTCTCTCAAGCATTGCTAAACGTTGAGCGATAACAGTACTTAGATACCAGTCCAGCGCACGCTGAAACAGTTCTTGTTTGCCACCAAAAGTTTCATACAGGCCATAGCGTTGCACACCTGAATGCTCCACTAAATCAGCCATTGAGGTATCTTGGTACCCCTTTTGCCAGAACAAGCGCATAACTTGGTCGAGGCAAGTTTCAGGATCGAATTCCTTATGTCGAGGCATTGCTAAACCAGAACAGTCATTCTGAAATTAATATAACTTTAATAGTATTTGTCTGTCAACCCCACCAATCAATACGTAAGTATTGCAAATGGAACTGTCAAGGAACTTGACCCATGCTTGACACTCATTCCAAGTTACTATCCAATTGAAACCATACAAACCTATCCAGAAATCACGATGTGACAGTTCATTCTCAATCAGCATTCAATTTCAGTCTGTTTATTCCAGGGATCTGTATCGTCCAAACCTTTATCTAGCTTGGTTTTGCAACTATTGTCACCCTTTGAACTAATTCATACTTTCACATACAATACCTTAGCCAAAATAAGAGCCTTGATAATTTTTGGCAAAACTGGCAAAAATAAGCATACATAAGCGTTTCGATAAAAAGGTAGTTTGTCATCCCAAACCCTTATCCTGCTGTCAATACGTTAAAAAACCCTTGTGGGAAACCTTAAAGGAATTTTTATGGCTGATTGTTGTTGCCAAGCCGAGCGAGAAATGGGAGTTAATGGTTAAAGCATCATCATCTCACCCTCGTAAATTGGCTAAGGTATTGTCACATAGCAACGCCATTTATTAAATATGTCGTTCTACTGCAATAATTTCGGTATACTCAAACGCATTGGGACTTTGCCGCACCAAAGGAAATCTTTCCCCTCCCAACTCAATATAATCTTGTTCACAATCTAACTTAGAAGAGTAATAGGTAAGTACATATTCCCTACCAATTCTGTTTGCCATTTCCTCTTCCACTTCACCCCGCCACTGAGTTTTAGTTACTAACACAATTAACTGATTTGCTAATTTGGGAATTGTCCCGGCTATGTGTCGTCGAGAAATTTCATCCAAACTCCCAAACGGTGAATCCATGACTATTGGGAAAGTGCTGCTGTCGGGAAGCATCATCATTTTGCGCTTTTCACTCCATTCCCGCACCTTATCAATGATGCTAGCAATAAAAGATAAACTGAGAATTTGATTTTCTCCTGTAGAAGCTGCAACAGGTGCTTCTATACCAGCCGTATGTTCTACCAATGTTAATTCATATTTATCGCTAATTTTAGGAATATATGGAGTCACCGAAATATCATTAAATATTTCTTGTACTCGCTTTTCTAATTGCAGACGGAATTGTGTTTCTTGACGATTCCGAACTTCTGTTAACCTTTCAATGGCATCTTGAGTAGCATTGATGCGGCGCTGTGCTAATATTTGTTTTTCTTCATTCAGTTTCTGCTTGGAAATTTGTTTGCCTAAAGCATCAATATCTGTTTTTAAATGAACAAGTTGTTGTTGATTTGCACCTTGTTCTCGATTCAATTCATCAATTTTCTTTTCAATTCCATCTAAGCGTTTTTGTAAACTGCTAATTTCTTCATTGGCATCTTTTCGCAGTTTTTCTTGAAGGCTATCTAATTCACCCTCAACCTGGGATATGGTTTGTCTTAACTGATTAATTCTCTCTTGTTCTCTATCAACTTCTTCCCAAAAAATCGTAGCTTGTTTATCAATTTCATCTACTTGGACACCCATACGGATTGCTGTTTCTTCTACTAACGAAGAACCTGCTTTATTTAGCCAAGCTTGTATATGCTCATGGTTGGGAGTTCCTGTCCTTAAATCAGCACCACAAATACAGCGCTGAGATTGCAATAATTCATTGACAAATTCCCGCGAAATTCCCGATGTTAACTCACCTTGCTGCTTTAAAGTATCAATAATTTCCCGAAATTGAGATGTAGTCTCTGAAAGCAACACTGTGTAACCCCGTGCAGAAATTATTTTTTTCAGTGCTTCTTTATTTTTCTTATATGCTTGCTGATTTTCTGCTTTCTGTAATTCTAAATCCTGCCATCTTTCTTGCAGGTCTTTGGCAGACATAAGCTCTAACAAGCGGTTACTTGTCTCTTTTTTAAATGTCTGCTGATATTCTAATTCTTGTTTAATTTCTACTTGTCGCTTAGTGATGCGATCGCTTTCTTTTTCTATTTTTTCTTGCTGTCTTAGTAGCTGTTTTGTTTCTGCATCACCAATAGCTTTTAATTCATTTTCTAAAGTTTTTTTAGCTTCTCCTAAGTGTCTAATAGAACGGTTAATAACTTCTACACCTAAGAAAATTTTAGTTGCTTCAGCAATTTCAGCTTTTTTGTCAGAACGAACTATTTCTTCAATCCGTTCACCGTCAAAGAAAAAATATTGATGTAAACTCGCAGGTAAAATTTGATTAATGATATCGTCTGGTTGTTGTGGTGGTAAATACCATTTGCCATCATCTTCACCTACCCACATACTTAACTGAGTTTTGCCGGCTTCAAAGTCACTTTCATTTTTGTAAACCCGACAGGAACGTTTGACACGATAGCGTTTACCTTCATGTTCCCAGCCAACTTCTACCCAACATTCCACAGCTTGACCTTTTTGCGCTTCGGCTATTGACCGCTTATTAACTAGCTGTTCTGTGGAGGCAAAAGCCGCACTAAATTTTTCATATAATACCCAAGTAAAAGCATTCAACAAACTGGTTTTACCAGAACCATTATTGCCATGAATAATTGTGGTGTTGTGAACATCTCCCACAGCCAGGATGATTTCTGGAGTTATACCATAAAAGGAGCGAAAATTGCACAGCTTAATTGAAGTTAGTTTCATTGCACCTCTTCCTTCACAATGTCTAATATTTCTTCATTAATGTGGCTGTTAATTTTCTTATCTAACCTACCTTTTTCCAACTTCCATACTCGCTCAATAATTTGTCGCACTTCTGGTGGCGCACTGGTAATTGGTTCTTGCACATTCTCGATATTTGTCTCTAGTGGCATTTCAGGCTTTTAAATCAAGTTTTCTTTCTATTTTAGCCGTCTCTACTGCTATATCTGCATCCGTAGAGTTACTATTAGCGTTATCTTTATGTTTTAGTAAAGTGTCTTTGGAAATACTCAAATTTCTTTGAAAAAAAGCTTTCTTTTTAAAGTTTTTTCTGGTATTTTAAATATTAGGCTTTTATTACAATGAAGTGTAACATAAATTTTTAAAGCAAGCTACACCCCATTATGATCAAATTCATAATTATATTTTCCCATATCAACTGATAATTAATACATTTTTAATAAAAAAATACATATAAAACTTTTATTTTCTACCTTCTTTGCTATTTTCTGTTTATCAAATATCTAATAATCCATAACGTTTTTGTAAATCCAGTAATTTCATTCTGGCTTCGCCGGCGTTGTCAGCTAAATCGGCAAACTCCACAAAGCGGCGCAATTCTTTTTTTAATAAATTGCGTTCCACTTCTATAGTTTCCCGATCTAAATCTGGTGGCAAAACAATCATGTCAAATATAGTGGCGCGTTCCTTACCCATGTGAGGACGTAAAACTCGACCTCGGCGCTGAATAAACTGGCGAGGATTACCAGAACTGGATAAAATTACCGCAGTTTTAACTGCGGGAATATCAACGCCTTCATCTAAACAGCGAATTGCCACTAAACCTTGTAGTTCACCACTTTCAAATTGACAGCGTAAAACTTCTCGTTCTTTTAAAGAAGTATGTGCAGTATAGGTACTTACCCGATATCCCAAATCTACTCCCAAAATTTTGGCAACAGCTTTGAGTTGACGCAAAGATGAACGTTGTCCAGTTTCTTGAGAACCATCGCTGCAATAAAAAAGTGTGTGAGTAGTTTCCCGGCGAGTAGCCATTAAATCTCGCAAAGCAGTTAATTTATTTTCCGCCGCACCAATTAACCTGGCGCGTTGCATTAATAAAGGCTTTAAATCTTCGTTGTCTTCAAAGTTTCCTACTTCGCTATTTTCTCGTTCTCGATATAATAAACATCGCCCAATTTTTTTAGTTAACTTTAAATAAGCAATACTTTCCGCCTCAGTTAATTCTACAAGTATTGGATAATACAAATAATGTACCAAAGCCCCTTGAGCGATCGCATCCCTCAAGGTAAACTCTGGTTGAAGAACCGGGCCAAAATAATTAAATAAAGATTGAGTACCGTAATCATCAAAATACCTCTCCGGTGTGGCAGATAAAGCCAGGCGCAATCCTACACGGCGCGGTAAATTTTCTTCTAATTTTGGTGCACCTAAATTATGCGCTTCATCACCAATAATTAAAGTTTTCGGGGGAAAATACTTAAGTTGCGACTGAAACCCATCATTAATTAATGTCGAGTTGGTAGTAATCACAGTGACAAAGTTTTGCGAACCGGAACGCAGATTATAAAGTTGCGTAGACAGTTGACTTTGCCAAGTGCGTAAATTCTCGAAAGCTAAAATAGGTTGTAAATTAAACTTCTCACATTCCCGCGCCCATTGGGTGACAAGATGACGATAAGGACACACCACCAACAACACTTGTAAATTAATTTGCTGATATAATTCACAAGCGATCGCTAATGCTGTGATAGTTTTACCACTACCAGTAGCCATTTTCAGCGTACCTCTGCCATTATTGGCAAACCAGCTAGTAATAGCTTGTCGCTGATACTGCCGCAATTGCAGAGATACAGGCACACTTGGACATCCTGGTAATGGTTGACGAGTCTGATAACTGCTTTTGCCTTCCCTAGCAAATGGAAATTTCAACCTAAAACTAGGCTGTTGCTGCACTAAATAATTAGTCATTAGTCATTAGTTATTAGTTATTGGGTATCAGAGAAGTTGCTTCCCCCCTGCTTCTTCCCCCAATCCCCATTCAGTTGTAATCTCGCCAAACCCCAACTAAGGAACCCTGTACCTGCACTTGCATCGCCAGTACCTCAATGGGGTTGTATTTAGGATTGGCAGGTTTGAGGATCACGCGATCGCCTTGGCGATAAAAACGTTTTAATGTAGTACCGTAGCCATCAACTCTAGCAGCGACGATTGTGCCATTTTTTAACTGATCTGGTTCTGGTACTGGACGTAGAAATACTAAATCGCCATCGGCAATTAAATCTTCAATCATGCTATCGCCAGCTACTCGTAAAGCATAGCTTTGGGAAGGTAATGAAATATTAGAAAAGTCTAAATGATCTACAGCATCAGTAAATGGTTCTATTAAACCCCCAGCAGCGATTGTGCCTAAAATTGGGATACCTTGCTTAACAGGATGCAAAATCCGAATTGTTCGCGCTTTGCCTTCGTTCCACTCAATATATCCTTTAGTCCGTAAATGATCTAAACGACTTTGAATCGGTGCAGGTGATTTCAAATTCATCGCTTGCATCATTTGCCGAATTGAAGGCGAATGCTGATGAATACGGATGTATTCTACTAACCAATCATAAAGTTCTTGTTGAGCTTCTGTTAGACGTTCCATAAATCTATCGGGAAGTAAATACAAATGTCTCTAGAACATTAGTACTACAAAAAAGCCCGAATAACAAGATATCAAGTAAAAAGATGAAAGGCAAAAGAAAGACTATTCTCATTAACTTTTGCCCTGTGAATTTTTACTCTGCCCCTAAAATACTGGCAAGTAAAGCTTTTTGAGCATGTAAGCGATTTTCCGCTTGTTGCCAAACTCGTGACTGAGAACCTTCGATGACTGCCTCAGTAATTTCTTCACCACGATGGGCTGGTAAGCAGTGTAAAACAATTGCCTCTGGTTCAGCAAGACTTAATAATTGTTCGGAAATTTGGTAAGGTTGAAAAATTGGCAGGCGATCGTCTGCTTCTGTTTCCTGTCCCATACTAGCCCAGACATCGGTATAAAGCACAGCAGATCCCTTAGCTGCTAATTCTGGGTCATGAGTGAGGAGAACTTCGGTTTTATTGTTAGCAATTACTCGTGCTTGTTCTACAATGCCAGCATTTGGCTCATATCCATTAGGGGTAGCAATTCTCACATTCATACCCACTAAAGCACAACCTAACATGAGAGAATTAGCCACATTATTGCCATCACCTACGTAGGTCAAAGTTAAGCCTGCAAGCTTACCAAAGCATTCTTGAATTGTCAATAAATCAGCTAATACCTGACAGGGATGTTCCAAATCGGTTAGGGCATTAATTACAGGAATTTTGGCATAGTCGGCAAAAGTCTCTAACTCCTGCTGTGCAAAGGTGCGAATTGCCAAAATATCTAGATATCGATCCAAGACCCGCGCTGTATCCTGAATAGGTTCCCCTCGACTAACTTGAGTGACATTGGGGTTGAGGTCAATTACCTGTCCACCCAGTTGATACATTGCCACAGTAAAACTGACTCGCGTGCGAGTTGAAGCTTTAGAAAACAACAAACCCAATACCTGATGGCAATGCAACTTCAACTGTTGTGATTTGAGTTGGGTTGCTAATTGCAGGAGTTCTTGAAGTTCCCTGGGACTGAGGTCAGCCAGACCTAATAAATCTCGTCCTATCAACGCTGCCATGCTTCCGAATCTGTAAAGAACAATGAGCGATTTCTGTTCCTTTACCTAGCTGGGTCAAAAAAAAGTACAGTTTTCAACCTGTACCCAATATTTTTGTGTCCAGTCCAGGATTTGAATTAGCTTTTGCTATGAATATTAATTTATCAACTTTACCAGTAAATAAAATCACTAATTTTTTTTCGGCTTCATGACGCTTGTATGCGTCACTCAACCATCCATACGTTCTCAGATCAGAATATCAATAGTTTTTGTAGTTGACAGTAGACAGTTAAATTTATTATGTTACAATGGGAATTCGGTTAACGTTTGCAAGCAATAACCATATTCGCCAGCATAGCACAGTGGTAGTGCATCCGACTTGTAATCGGAAGGTCGTCGGTTCAAATCCGACTGCTGGCTTTCAATCCAAAACCCCCAATCCCTCGTGTTTTTGGCTTTTTACAGGGTTTTCAATAGTTTCAATCTTGCGATTTATAGTACTAATATTATTATGCTAAATTACCCCCAATTGGGCGTTGCTGAATCACGATATGAATTGTGCGATCGCCTGAGGGTTGGGAAGGTAGGGTTGAAGGTATACGTGAGGGGCGGCTTGTCTTTGCTGGTCACACTTCCACCCAAACCAGGGAGCGGGAAGAACAAACCCCATCAACAATATTTAGCATTGGATAACTAGCTATCTAATAAAGGAGGTAGACCCAAAAGCGATTACTCTCATAAAATTGCGATCGCACCAAAAAATAATCAGCAAAAGAAGTAAACCTGTAGCACTTATTCTAGAGAAAGCTAGAGTTCTGAAATTTTGGTATATTCTATGCTACCCGAAATCATCACGGCAAAATCTGGCTCTTTGCTGTAATTTCATCAGCACTTCATCTGAGGACGTTTGCGATTACAATACAGTACCAACAACACAAATAATCCTAGTCCAAATAGATATTTAAATGCGTCTGGCACCTGAGGATTGGGAGATAAAAACCCTTCGATAATACCCGCAATAATCAACATTGGCACAATGCCAAATACTAACTGTACTGCCTGAGAACCGTAAAATTTTAACGCATCACCCCGGTGATATTTACCAGGAAATAAAATTGCTCTTGCTAACAAAAAACCTGCCCCACCAGCAAAAAAAATAGCGGGTAATTCCAGGGAACCGTGGGGAAAAACAAATGCCCAAAAGGGATAAGCCAGATTATTTTGACCAACTAAGGTACTAATAGCACCAATTAATAAGCCATTAAATATCATTAAAAAAGCTGTGTATGCTCCGGCTGTCATTCCACCAGCTACAGCACCAAAAGATACAGCCAGATTATTAATCATAATACCACTAGATGCTAGAGGTTCAATACCGATAATCGAACCCATCCATAATTTACCCTCGTCGCGTACCTGAGAAATCAACCCTTCTGGTACTATCAGAGACATAAAAGTGGGGTCTTGCCACGCATACCACCAAGCAACTACTACCCCCAATAAAAACAGGACGGTAGCAGTAGCAATATAAGGAAATGTTTGCTGCACTACTGCTGGTAATCCCCAACGGTAGAATTCCACAACTGCGTGCCATTCCTGCCTTCGCGAACCTTGGTAAATCTGTGTATAGGCACGAGTTGTCAGTGATTGTAAGCTTTGTATCAGAGTATTGCTAATTTGTTGTGTTCGGGCACGTGCCAAATCTGCCGACACAGAACGATACAAACTCGCTAATTCTCTAATTTCCAACGCCTGTAATGACTTTAGCCCTTTTGTTTCTACCTGCTGTAATAGAGCATCTAAACGTTGCCAATTGATTTCTCGTCGGGCAATCCAACGTTGAATATTCATAAATTTTGGGAATATTAAGACTTAACGTACCTTAAGATAGCCTCAAATTCAACTAAGTATTTCTAGGAAGTTTGATTATTATGTCTGAAAATTTTGGTTCTCCCACTCCTACGCAACCATTGAGCGTTGGCAATGTTGTGAGTGCGGGAATGCGATTATATCGTTCTCATCTCAAAGATTATTTTTTACTGGCTCTTCGGGCTTATGTGTGGTTAATTGTGCCAGTTTATGGATGGGCAAAATTTTATGCACTGACAGCGTTAATTTCCCGCTTGGCTTTTGGCGAATTAGTCAATCAACCTGAGAGTATTTCATCAGGTGAGCGTTTCGTCAATTCACGATTGTGGCAGTTTTTGCTAGCGATGTTGTTACTTTTTCTTGTGGGTATAGGAATTGGCGTAGGTATTCTGGTTTTAATTTTTTTGTTGGGTATTTTATCAATAGCGCTAGTTGGAGGTACAGGTCAGCAAGGGAATCCTGCTACTGTGCTTTTCTTCAGTCTGATTGGTTTTGTGGTGGGTATTGTCGCATTGGTGGCAGTTTTGTGGCTGGTGACACGGTTTTATTTGGTGGATTTGCCCCTTGCTGTTGAGGAGAATGTTGATGGTACATCAGCTATTAGTCGGAGTTGGGAGTTAACTCAGGGTTATGTCTGGCGGATTCTGTTGATTTCATTTGTAGCCTTTTTAATCACACTACCTATCCAAGTGTTGATTCAGATTGTTTCCACTGCGATTCAGCTGGTGTTCTTACCCTTATTAACAGAAAATTATGCTGTGTTCGTTCCGTTATTTTACTTACTAGTCATTGCTTTAGGCATCGCAGGCGGTGCGTTGATTGTACCGTTTTGGCAAACAGTCAAAGCTGTCATCTATTATGACCTGCAAAGTCGCCGTGAGGGTTTAGGCTTGAAGTTACGCGATCGCCAAATTTAAATGCCATTACCAAAACTATTATGCACCTTTTTAACCGTGTTAAATTCCGCACTCCGGAAAGTGTAGAACTAGAATTTACCCTTGCTGGTATCGGTAATCGTGCCTGGGCTTTGATGATTGATTATCAGATTTTGGCTTTGACTTTAGCAGTGTTTATCATCGCTTGGACAATTGTTTCAGGGTTGTTAGTGGATTTTTGGACAGAGAATTTTGGTGCCGTCGCAGCTGTTTGGTTAGTGGCGATCGCCTTTTTCATTCTCTTCGTTATTTACGTAGGTTATTTTGTATTTTTTGAAACTTTTTGGCAAGGTCAAACTCCCGGCAAACGCTGGGCTAAAATTCGTGTGGTGCGAGATAATGGCAGACCCATTGGACTACAACAAGCTACTTTAAGAGGCTTACTGCGACCCTTTGATGAATTTTTATTTATTGGAGCTTTTTTAATTATGTTTAGTCGCCGTGAGAAACGCCTGGGTGATTTGGCATCTGGCACAATTGTCATTCAAGCCCAAATTCCCACTGCGTCGGCGACTGTAAAAATTTCCGAACCAGCAAAGTCACTATATCAGTATTTATTACAAATTACCGATTTATCAATATTATTACCTGATGATTTTGTGGTAATTCGTGAGTATTTACAGCGACGGGATGCCATGACATCCAAGGCAAGAACCACACTAGGATTACAGTTAGTTCATCAGGTTAAAGCTATTCTTAACATAGAGCAATTACCAGAAAACTTTGCCCCTGATGTATTTTTAGAAGCTGTCTATCTTGCTTATCAACAAAAGGAATTTTAACAAGGATTGGGCATTGGGCATTGGGAAAAAAACTTAATATTAGTAATCACCTTTTGTCCCCTCATCCCCTCATCCCCTCATCCCCTTGTCCCCTTGTCCCCTCATCCCCTTGTCCCCAATTCCTAAAAATCTAAACTCGGCCAGTCTGGTTCACGATAATAGTAGGTCATATCGTCAAATTTCCGCAGTTCGACGCGGTGGATCAAAAATTCTGGAGAATTCAACAGCCATTGCTGATTCAACTGAGAAAGCATGGTGCTGAGGTTTGTTCGGTCTAAATCTGGCGAAATTTCTCCAAAATAGCCTAATGTGATGTGGGCCATAAAATGATAATGCTGTTCAATACCCAAAGCAATTAACTTGGGATTTTGATAGATTTTACGGCGAAATTGAATAATCTGCTCATAGCAGCGTTCATCTTGGGGTACTAAACAAACACCTACAGCTCTTGGCATCACAATCAATCCCAACATTTGCCATTGAATCGGCATAGTCCCGCTTGTCATGGATTGTTGATACTGCTGAAATATTTCAACACAACAAGAGCGTAATTGTTGTTCAAATTCAGGGTTTTCTGCACAGGCGTGACGATAAGCATTGTCCCAAATCAAGTCTGCCAAGGTCAGATGAAAGCTAGCCGGGGGTACAGGGACAATCAAATCACTGTTTACAGGTAACTGTAGAAGTTCCTGCTGGTAGGCTTGTAAGTTGGAATAGAAAGCAGAGTTTTTTGCTTCTGCTTCCGCAGGTGGGGTAATTAGTGAATACCCAGGAAAAGGTGCGGCTTGTCTAGATCCAGAATGCAATTGAAACTTAGCAGATTCCTGGATATGTTGAATTTGGGATCTGTAAGCTTCTGGTAGCGTCATTCTCGCCACCCGGTTCAGGTAAGTTTGATAGTTGTCGTCCAATCTTCGTAGCCTCGCGCTCTCTCTTGATAGATTTTAGGGAAATTTACTCAGATTAACAGAGTGATTTAAAAAGTATTTAACTTCATCCGCGATTTATCCCAGTTTTTCTGGAAAATTGAAATGAATCACCGGAAGAATGACCATCAATATTGCCAACATTGCAAATGCCAGCCAAAACCTGCCACAGCAACAGCAGCAACATAATTGTCAGCAGGTGCTAGCTCGAAGAGACTCCAATCTTGAGATGTCTGCAACTTGGCTGGTTCTGTGGGATTTAGCAATACTTCAATTTGTTCTAACTGGGCTAATCCTTCTCCAGTTGCTTTTAAATACGCTTCCTTACAAGTCCAGTAGCGAAAAAACACTGTTTGTTGTTGGTTAGCAGATAGCGATCGCACCATGTCATATTCTCCAGGTAAAAAGAACCTTTTGGCAAGGGCTTTCAGGTCAGATACTGGGCGGATATATTCTAAATCTATCCCGATTTGGCGATGATAATTCACTGCACACAGTGCTAATCCCTGAGAGTGGGACAAGTTAAACGATAAGCCACTGTGAGATAAATTTTCGGCTAATACTGGTTTACCACGGTTTTCATAATCAAACCGCACTTGTCGCGGCTCTATACCCAAGTAGCTACCCAATATATTCCTCAGGATACCGCGACCGGCGATGAAACGCTGCCGATGCTCCTGAAAATGGAATCGGTGAGCGCGAGTCAATTCATCACTGGAAAGGGTTGCTACCAAATTTTGTAGCTGTGGTTCTGGAACATCAAGATTAATTCGCCAGACATGAATATTATCTGGTAATAAAGTTAAATCTGTGGGTACGGGTAGCCATAAAGAATTCAGAGCCGTCATTGATTAGATGGTGCATGTCACTTTAATTTGGCATTTTGGCACACCTAATTTTAAAAGGACAGATACACTGTGTAAGTGGGATACATTTCATGTGCAAAGTACTAAAAATTGAAATCCCTCGACTAGTTACCGAGGGATTTTTTATCCACGCGATCGCCACCTGATATCCAGCTAAGACTCAAGCAGATGTGTAAAATCTGGTTTATATGAAAATAAATTATATTTTCCAGATATATTTATTAGTGCTATTTAAATCAGCCCTTTGTTGGCACAAATCGATGTTTGTAATTGAGTATGCCTAGTACAAGAGTTAACAAAAGTAAGGCTTTGAGTGCTGATGGTTCTGGCACTTGTTTTCCTACCTCCGTTGGCGGTGGGGGAATAGTTGGATTACCCGTACCTTCAGGGAATTCATTGCTGGAAGAACCGTTGTTATCGGGAATAACATTGCTGGGAGTTTCAGGTATAACTTCTACGACATTAGCTGGCTGACTTGAGTCATTATCTCCTCCCAGGCTAAACAGCAAAAAAAGCAGAGGCATAAAGGCCGCATAAGGTAGCCAGGAACTACCTCCTGACGGTAATAAAACTTCTTCAAAGAAAGGAGTATCTAGAGCAATAATCGTTTCTTCTCCCCCCAGTACTGGATTTTCGCTCAGAAAAGTATCTCCCCCAGGAGGTTGTACTCCAGATGGAGTCAAGGTGTCTGGAACAGTAACTAATCTCCGTCCATACCAACCATCATTGGGAGTACCTGGAGAGTAAGGATAGGAAAGTAGTTTTAAAACGCTTTCTCTCAATGCTCTTTCATCACCAGTATTTAATGCGCGTAACCCTCTAGAAATATTACTCAAATAAAACTGAGTCATATCTGGCGGTAAATCTAGAGAATCAACCTGCTGTTCAAAGTTGGGAATTGCTGATATCTCTTCTAAGAGGACACGTCCGTAAGAGAGTTTCAAATTCACCAATCCATCACGGAGACTGATTTCTCTACCTCTCGATGACGGTGACCAGGCAAAGTTATTGGTGACAGCTTCCAGTCCTGGCACAGGAGTGCGACTTACAGATTGCCCAAGAACGTATCGATATCCGTCTACGATAGATGGATCTTCATTCCGCCAAAATGAGGCGTAGGGAATTTTAGGTAGTTGAGGATTGTTATCGTAAAAGGCAGCAAAGTTACGGTAGTTATCTTGACCACCTGCTGCTCGCATCAACATCTGATAGTAGTTAGTACCATTAGACTGATTAATGATTTCCTCGACTACTGTTGCAGTTTTGTTACAGCCAAGACCAACTCCTACAGTACAGTCAGGCATAACTCTTATCTGGCGTATATTGTCATTATGCTGACGCTGAAACTCCAGAAACTCTGGCTCCTGTCCTTGGGGGATAGAATAACGTTCGTTAACACGTAACTGTGCAGTAGCTGACTCGCAAATTGTCAGCACTACCGCGAAAGATGAGAATAAAATGGCAATGCTTTTAAAAGTTGACTTGAACAAGATACACCTCAACTAAACCACAGAGAACATTTACTGTGCATAATTAAAAACCAAGTATTATTACTGACGGGGTTTTAAAATTTCTCTCCAAGATGGTTGCGGTCTACTTTTCACAGACCCAGCACTTAATTTACTAGGTGATTGAATGTTGATTGTGATTGCTGTACCTTTGAGTTCTCCTGTTGAGAGTGTGTGGTACAAAACTAAGGCACGGTTGGGTTGGTCAAAGAGAAACCCACGACGAGAGGCTTCTATCTTTCTGTCCTTGACCAGAGAAATGAAAGTTTCTAAGTATCTACGTACACTTTGACGGTTCTCTGGACTGGTATTCATGTGATGCTCGACAAGGGTCATAAAAAAGTCAATGCTGCGATTTTCTTGCCCCTCTATCAAATTACCGCCGTCGAGAAAAGTACTACCGATGAGTTTGCCATCAAGCTCTTGTACCTTAAACAGGGTGAAATAACGCTCCTCTTTCTTGGGATCGTTGACATAACATACCCAAGCACCATCTTGGCTCTGGGTAAAACCTTCCTCGGCAAGGTAAGAAAGTAAAGAGTTATTTTGCCTGCTTGGTAATGGTGGTAATAAATCTGCAACTGGATCTAAAGAGCAAAGTTTCTGGGTGGTTCTCTGTTGAGATACAGCTGGAACTTCTTGTGCGATCGCGACACCAGACATTGCAGCCAATGTCAAGACTTGCAGGATGAATACTCTAGACAAGCGAAAAATTATTTTCATATTCTTTTCCTTTATCTTGGGTTTGAGTTAGCAATAATACTAATTTTTTTACGTAAGTGTTGAGATTCAGATCATAAGGTGAAAGTAACATTTATTGCGTCTACTTTTATCGATTTTCACGCAATATTAGCTCCCCGAAAAATAAAGTTTTCATGAAGTGCAAAGGGAATGAAATACTGTATGTGTTTTACACGTTTAATATGTGACTAAAGTGTTACTAACATTAACATTTTTCCCAATGCTCGCCATTTCATTGAAAGTGGCTACATAGTTTTAAATACTATTACCTAGGCATTTGTTGGGGGCGACGTTTAGCTCTTGCTTCAAAGAGGCTGTTACTAACTGTACTTACAGAACTGGTGTCTAAATAATTGTGAGATGATCTCAATAGTTAAAAATTACTTACAGGATATTCTCAGCCACGCCACAAACCGAGCATTACTAACAATAGCAAGCTATGTAGCTGTTTGATATTTTTGACACCTATAAAACAGCAGCTTAGATACTGCTATGACTTATTGCTATTTAAGATTAGGTTTGGCAAGCCCTATTATCACCATGTTATTTGCTATTTACCTGCTTGAAAAATCTCCTACAGCTTCTTGCTGTATCTCTTAATTGAGTAACATTAATACTCTTATAAAGGCTGCCTGTTTTGATATTTGAAGCTTTTGCAAGTTTTTGTGCATATATTGAATAACTCACCATGTTTTTGGTGATAGGTAGTGCATCCATGTATTTTTTTAATCCAGTCCGTCATCTGATTTATGTAAATACTTACCTTTACATAGCGGTGATAATACCATTACGTCAGAATGACAAAAATACAGCATGTACAACTTTCAAAATTGAACACTGTAAATTTCACCCACACTTCATCTCAAAATGTAAAGTAATTATTCAAGTATACGTATACACGTAACAATAATCATATTTATTTATACGAGCAACTTGAATTACTGACTGTTGTAGCCAGGAAAAAAGCACTCAGCACTACTGAAACTGACGTCTAAATTGAATAATACAGAGGAAACGATCGCGCATCCTTTGGCTTTACATACACCCGTTGGTGAGGTTCTAACTGTAACTCGTTAAAGCGATCGCGTGTTAAATGCGCTGCTACCACTTGCCCATCATCCAAAGTTAATTCCACTTGAATTTCCCAACCCAAATGTATCAACCGACTCACTGTAGCTGGTGCAGTGGTACCATTAGCTTGTCTTTCAATCAGCACATCTTGCGGGCGCAAAAACACTTGGGGATGTGGTGAATCGAAACCACTGCTCTGGAAAATCTTGGAAGTGTTGGGCAACACATTCACAGGGCCGATGAAGCTCATCACAAATGCCGTAGCTGGATTGTCGTAGATTTCTGCTGGTGTCCCCACTTGTTCCACTCGTCCTTTATTCATCACCACGACTTCATCGGAAACTTCCATTGCCTCTTCTTGGTCGTGAGTGACAAAAACAGTGGTAACATGGACTTCATCATGGAGGCGGCGTAACCATGCCCGTAAGTCTTTACGGACTTTAGCATCAAGTGCGCCAAACGGTTCATCAAGTAATAATACTTTGGGTTCTACAGCTAGTGCCCTGGCTAAGGCTACCCGTTGTCGTTGACCACCAGAAAGTTGTGATGGATAGCGATCGCCTAATCCACTCAATTGCACCAACTCCAGCAGTTGTTCTACTCGTCCCTTAATTTTTTTAGCTGGTGCCTTGCGAATTTCCAGACCAAAAGCAATATTCTGTCGCACTGTTAAATGCTTGAATAAAGCATAGTGTTGAAATACAAATCCAATATTTCGCTCTTGGACGCTTTGATATGTAGCATCCTTCCCAGTCAGCAAGATTTTACCGCTATCTGGCATCTCCAAACCCGAAATTAACCGCAGCAGAGTGGATTTACCAGATCCCGATGGACCTAACAAGGCAACTAAGGAACCACTCTTGATTTCCAGATTCACCTCATCAACGGCTTTAAAGCTACCGAAATTTTTGGATACATTCTCAACGACTATGCCCACTGCTGCTGTACCTCTGCAAGTTAATCTACGGCTTCTTGCTAGGATTACCGTTTTTTACATATATCATATATTAAGATCCTTTTGGTTAATTTGAATCAGACATTTTCGGGAGCGCAACTGCCACAATCAAAGGGACTCGAATGAGAAGCACACACAAGCTAGTATGATATCAGGGGTAGCAAACTGTGAGGAGCCTTGGGGTTGAAGACTTTCCCTAACCTGTTTCCGCCAAACTCAGTAATAATCGTTTTGAAACCTATCAATTTTTGTAGCCTAAAACCCTTATGCTCACGTTGTAAAACTCTGCACCAATATTAGAGTAAGGTTCAATTGGCATAGTAGTAGCGTACTACGTACAAGCTTTTAGTGAGAAACTGCATTTTTATCTTCACAACTTTTGCACAGCAAGGGTTTTAGCCTTAGTTATCAATCCAGTTGTTCAACAGGGGACTAACTTTGACGAGTAATGATCTTAAGTTTTTATGGGGAACTAATTTGTCATAATGTAAGCGACCAAGGATAATGCCTGGATGTCTGTGTTGATCAAGAGCAAATTCTTCAATTGCTTTACGAGAAAAGACTTTTTTACTCCTGACTATAAATTTATTTAATGTCTGAGGATTTATTAACCAGTTTGCCGCTTTTTGATTAGCTTCTATTTCCTCATCATTTTCTTCTAGAGCATCCAAGTTGTCTAAATAAGTTCCTTGATGTCCTAAAACAATATGCGCTAACTCGTGCATTAGGGTGAACCAGAATGAGTCAATCCGGTCATATCTCAATGTCAATGCAACAACAGGATTACCATTTAAATAAAATGCTGCACCATCTAAATAAGTTTTACTCAAGTGTGGGACAATTACAAAATGTACGCCTAAATCTGCTAGTAATTTAGGAATCTGTATAATACTTTCTACTTGTTCAGTACCAGCTAAAATTTCAGGAATAGCCGCCTCTAGTTTTGTACGGTCAAAACTAGCAATGGTTTGTTGTTTAGCTAGATTTTCTACTCGCTTCACCCAAGCTATTCGAGATGCTTGCTCTGGCTCTCGATGCTCTGAACAACGGAAATTAACATCTAATTTGGGTGTTTCATCTAAAGAAGATATACCGAAAAAATGACAAACTTGCTGTTCTAATTCATGAATAGAATCTGCTGTTTGAATCCAGCCATTTTTGATTAGTTCAGAAATAGGAGCAATAGTATACAATCGGCTTCTACGGGTTATGTCTTGCTCCTTTTTTTCTTGTCTTGCTAGATGCAACCGATACTTAGCTTCGAGGTTCGTCCAGAACTCAGGAGAAGTCCCCAAGGCTTGGGACAATTCGATAGCTGTTTCAGGTGTAATTTGCTTGCTTCCTCGGATAATTTCGTTGATAGTTTGAACTGGACGACTCATAATTTCTGCTAAATCTTTCTGTGTCCAGCCACGGGCTTCTAATTCTCGACTTAAAATTTTCCCTGGTGTTGGTACTCTTGCTGGTGCTAAATTCTGGCTCATATTGCTGTATCTCTTGCTGTCTCGGTTAGTGATAGTCTTCGATGTCGATTATTGTGAGGTAATTTCCTTGCTCATCCTCATCCACTGTCACGATTAAACGCCACTGATCATTTAAACGTAAGGAACGCTGTCCTTGTTTTCCTCGTTTTCCTTTGAGCTTTTCAAATCTCAACCCTTTTTGAGCGTATAAGTCTCGCTCATCTACAGCAGCATCAATAATCGCCATGACTTCAAAAAAGTCATCAACTACACCTGGGTATTTATGAGCATCTTTTTCTTCTGCGTAAAGTGCTTCGAGTTTCTTCTTCCTAAACTGAAAACGCAAAGCTCCCCCAAGAAAAATGCAATGGATTCTGCATTATATTACGTTTTGATTCAGTCTTGGGGTGAATCACTGATATTTTAATTTTAAAGCTTAATGTGACAAGAGTTTTAAGCAGTTTGTAAAGATTTTTATTTTATATTGAAAGTTAACGTAAACCTATCCTCTTAAGGGTTTCAGCTTTTTCCTCGAACGGCATACTTTGCTTGAGCCTCATCATTTGCGATCTGGCTTATTTAGTACAAGTATACTATATTGTGTAATTAAGGGCAAATTAAAGGTAGGCATTTATAACCGTTTAATTTGACTACTATCTACTGATTTAATTGCTAATTAAGTATCTTTACTCTCAGCTTTTGTATCGAAACATTAAGGAATATTGCATTTCAGTCAAAACCTGAAGGGAGAGCGCAAAATCAGGCAAAACTCCGTGATACGATGCTTTCGGTAAATGTTTTTATCAAAAATTGGGAGAAGACCTTTGACACTACGGGTTGCTGTTGTTGGGTCAGGCCCTGCTGGTTCATCTGCTGCTGAAACACTGGCAAAGGCTGGAATTGAAACCTACCTGTTTGAGCGGAAACTAGACAATGCTAAGCCCTGTGGGGGTGCGATTCCCCTGTGTATGGTAGGTGAATTTGACCTACCACCAGAGATTATTGACCGCCAAGTCCGGAAGATGAAAATGATTTCACCTTCCAATCGTGAGGTTGATATCAATCTGATAAAAGAAGATGAATATATAGGAATGTGCCGCCGTGAAGTGCTGGATGGGTTCCTGCGTGATCGCGCGGCAAAACTAGGCGCAAATTTAATTAATGCCACTGTTCATAAACTCGATATACCCACAAACAATACTGACCCTTATACAATTCACTACGTTGACCATACAGAAGGCGGCGCACAGGGTATCACTAAAACCCTAAAAGTTGATTTAATTATTGGGGCGGATGGGGCTAATTCCCGGATTGCCAAAGAAATGGATGCTGGAGATTATAACTATGCGATCGCTTTCCAAGAGCGGATTCGTCTACCCCAGGAGAAAATGGCATACTACAATAACCTAGCGGAAATGTATGTCGGCAATGACGTTTCTACCGACTTCTACGCCTGGGTTTTCCCCAAATATGACCACGTAGCTGTGGGTACTGGCACAATGCACGTCAACAAAGCCAGTATCAAACAGTTGCAAGCTGGTATCCGCTCCCGTGCTGCCCAAAAGCTGGCAGGCGGTAAAATCATTAAAGTAGAAGCTCACCCAATCCCCGAACATCCCCGTCCGCGTCGTGTTGTCGGTCGGATTGCCTTGGTGGGAGATGCGGCTGGCTACGTTACCAAGTCTTCTGGTGAAGGTATTTATTTTGCAGCTAAATCTGGGCGGATGTGTGCCGAAACCATTGTGGAAGTATCTAACAGTGGTGCGCGTATTCCCACAGAAAACGACCTGAAGATTTACCTGAAGCGTTGGGATAAAAAATACGGACTCACTTATAAGGTGCTAGATATTCTGCAAAGTGTGTTCTACCGTTCCGACGCCACCCGCGAAGCGTTTGTGGAAATGTGTGGTGACCTCGATGTCCAAAAGTTAACATTCGATAGTTATCTATATAAGACAGTCGTCCCCGCCAACCCCTTCACCCAACTGAAAATTACTGCTAAGACTCTTGGTAGTCTAATTCGCGGTAATGCCCTAGCTCCCTAATCACAGCATCAACAAGGTTAACCACTCTAGCAGAGGAGATGGGGAATAAATATATTGATTTATCCCCTGTCTCCTCACTTTTAATTCGTCATCAATTTGGCGGTGCTGAATTTGGGTAAGAATCGCTAATCTTATCTGTAAAATCGAATTTTACATCAACAACACCAAATTTTTAATTTTTAATGTTTAATTTTTAATTTTTAATTATCCCCATCCTATCTTCGCAAACTCCGGGGGTCGAGCGCATCTCTTAAACCATCACCCAGTAAATTAAAAGCTAGTACAGTCAGAATAATTAACGCTGCTGGTGGCCAGATTAGCCAAGGTTGCAGCACCAAAATAGAAGCATTGGTAGCCAAGGAAAGCATATTGCCCCAAGAGGGATCTGGTTGTTGAATTCCCAAACCAATCAGACTTAATACAGCTTCCGCACCGATAAAACTAGGAACTGCCAAGGTAGCAGAGATAATGACATAAGTAGCCGTTTGCGGCAAAACGTGGCGGAGAATAATGTAAATTGGCTTACCACCCATTGCTCTTGCGGCTTGCACAAATTCTCGCTCTTTAATTGATAGTACCTGTCCCCGAATGACCCGTGCTAACCCAGCCCAACTAATCACCGAAGTAATCACCACAATCAGTAAAAAGCGCTGGGTACTGGTTAGACCAGGTGGTAAAACGGCACCTAAGGTCACCAAAAGATAAATACCAGGGAAAGTCATTAGCACTTCCGCCAAGCGCATAATCACGCTATCAATCCAACCGCCAAAATAGCCAGAAATGCCACCAATTATTAGACCCAGGGGAAAGGTAATCAGCACCCCAATAATGCCAATAAACATACTAATGCGACCACCATGCACTAGACGACTGAATTGGTCGCGGCTTTGGTCGTCAGTACCTAAGATGTTGAACTTGGCTTCACCAATTGTGCCAAACAAATGCCAATCTAAAGGGATACCGGGAAAGATAGTTACTTCGTCCCACTTGGGGGGTAGAGGTAACCGCAACTGTAATAGGCGGTACTGAGACCCAGAGACAAATAAACTTAGAGGCGAGGGCTTTTGGAAGTCTACAATAAGTTGGCGATCGCCTGTTTCTAAGTCAGTATCTCCCTGGGTTGTAGGATAAATATGCGGCCCGATAAATTGCCCTGATTTTTGAGACACCCAATAAATCCGCGTTGGTGGCAACAGTGAACCATTTGGCTGTGAGGCAAGAGGATTATACGGGGCAACGAAATCAGCCGCAGTTACCGCCACATAGAAAATTAACAGCACAATTGCCCCAAATCGTGCCAAAGGATTTTTTTGTAGTCTTTGCCACCAATTCATAGTTATTTGTCCTTTGTCATTTGTCATTAGTTTAAGATATAGCGATTCCCATTTAAGTGAGGTACAGAAATAATTTTTTTCAACGCAGAGGGACGCTAAGGTAGCGCAGAGTTACGCAAAGATTGCCCAATTTTGTTAGCGATGTACTCAGTACTTCAGCAGATTAGGAAACGCTATAAATGGCTAATGACTAATATCTAAGCATGTCTTTGCTCAACTAAATATAGATGTTCTTCTTGGTTTTTCTCATGTTCTACAACAAAAACATTTGAGTAAAGATTAGCCAGAATTTGTTTACCCTGCTGTGTCAAAGACAAGTAATGCAGCCCTTCTTTGATATAGGGATGAACACCATGCCAATAAAACTTAGCGTAATTTTTGCGTAAATCGGCAGGTGTTTCATAACCCAAAACTTTATTCATCCCAGTTTCTTCAAACTCGTAGAATAAAGACGTAATTTTTTTTAAATAACGTGGGTCGCTTAATTGCCCAATCAAATCAGCCGCGCGGACTAAGCCAGCAAAGCTAACGCTATCTTGATGGTCTTCTGCTGCGGGCACAGGGAACCGAGTTAACTCAATATTACTTTTGATGACATCAGCATCTATCAACTTGTGACCACCAAAACGCTCATCAATGAAAAGTTTGGCTCGATCAACATGATAGGGAGTAAGACTAGCATCAGAAGCCCCAGGATGCAGAGAAATCATTCTGCCATTTTTACCAGTGGCATATAAACCTGCTGCCTCTTGGTCTTGTCGGCAAACGCCTTTCACATAGCCAATATCATGACATACTAAGGAAATAATAAAATGCAACCAGTCTTCACTAGAGACACCACCTTCCCGGATGTGTTTACCTCGTAAAATTTCCTGGCCGACAAGGGTAACTAAGACAGAGTGTTCCACATTGTGATACAGGGCATCGCTATTGGCAATGTTTTCCAGCGCCATATTACCAGCCCAAGCAATAATATCTTGATAATCATTTTTTAAGCAGCCGTATGTGCGACGGTAGCCTTCGCGAATTTGTTTAACAAAAGCATCAATTAAAATTTCAGTGGCATTGAACATATTGGTTGCTCAGATAGATAAGAATTATTTATGGAATGTCGTCACAATTGCATCATCAGATTTACCTTTACTGGAATTGCAGACAATGCAGATTTATACTTATGTAGCTTAGGTCTCGGTGTAGGTGCTAGCCACCTTTATGCCTTGCTCACAATGATAGGCCATGCTTACCTAATTTATAGAAGTAGCAAGTTGTAGATGTGCATTAGGCAAATAGCTAGAAATAGGGGTTTACCCATCCTAAATTAGTGTTTCACATTCATTTACTCAATGGCGGTGATCTGAATACATCAGATGTGTGATGAGGTGAGGGAATCAGCCTGGTTTGTGAATTCTGATTTGCCAATTATAGTGATAATATGTTAATTAGCTTTATTTAAACTAATCATTAGTTGCGGGTGTAATTCAGTGGTAGAATGTCACCTTCCCAAGGTGAACGTCGTGGGTTCGAGTCCCATCACCCGCTTTTGATCATAGCGATGCCTAACGGCCAGCCGCCTGGCATCTACACCTAAATAAAAGCAGGCTAACCTGTAATTTCAGACACGAGCGTATAGCCAGCAGGATAAAGTAGATGTAGAGGCTAAGTCAAACCTATTAGCAGCACATGGGTTTGATGCAACTAGGATTTTTGTGGAGCGCAATTAATTATGACTGCTTTAACCTTACAACTACCTTCTAATCTGAAATTTACTGATGAGGAATTTGCACAAATTGTCGCCGTGAATAAAGAATTACGGCTAGAGTTAACTGCTGAAGGGGAATTAATTATCATGTCACCTACTGGTGGAGAAACGGGAAACCGTAATTTTGAACTGTATCTTGATTTAGGAGTTTGGAACAGACAAAATAAGCTCGGAAAAGCTTTTGATTCTTCCACTGGTTTTAAATTACCAAATGGTGCAACTCGTTCACCTGATGCTTCTTGGGTAAGCATAGAAAGATGGGAAGCTCTTACCGCAGAACAAAGAAAGAAATTTCTCCCTTTGTGTCCTGATTTTGCCGTGGAATTAGTTTCGGAAACTGATGATGTGGAAGATACTAAAGCCAAAATGGAAGAATATTTAGCAAATGGCTTACAACTCGGTTGGTTAATTAATCCCAAAGATAAACAAGTAATAATTTATCGCCCTAATCAAGCACCGGAACTTTTACAATCTCCCACAAGTTTATCGGGTGAAGATGTTCTTCCTGGTTTTGTTTTAAATTTACAGCAGATTTTTGCATAGATGACTGATTATCTTGATTTTATTTCTACAATTACTGACCGTTCCCCAACTAAAACTTTTATAGAAAAGGATTTAGCGACAGAACTCAAGTATTTAAAAAATTTGATTAAAGACCCGAAGAAAAGACTCAAGACTTTCCAGAAAGCAATTTTATTAAATAAGGATAAAATTGCTGAACTTGAGGTTTTTATTGAGGAAAATGAAGCGGAAATTGCCGATGGTTAATGTACACCAAAATCTAGAATCTAAAATTGGTGCTATCAATCTGAATTCTACCTTGATCCTGTCCTGGTGTCTGGCCAGGAACCGAAAAATTAGACTGCGGCTGTTGAGTAGGCTGCTGCCAGATTAAATTACCATTCCTGTCAGCCACTACTGGGGTTGTTGGTGCGACAATATCTGGACTAGGAGGCTGGACAGAGTAGGGGGCAATATTAGTTTGTATACCAGGAGTAACGTTAACAGGTGATGTGACTGTTGTCGGTGATACTTGACTAGGGAATGCTGGGCTGCTATTTAAGTTATTGTAGGAATTTGGTGGTAAATTGTTGGGTACAGTCGGTTGAATGTAACCAGTCCCAGCGTTTAACCCAGTACTAGATGAAAAAGCTTGGTTGGGTGAACTATTAGTACCCGGAGTCTGCATGACTCCACCAACGGAGGTTTGCCCTAAAGAGTTGATTTGAGTTGAAGTCTCACCACTTATGCTAGATAAGGTTTGGTTAAATGAGGTTCGTAAGGGGCTAATTGAGTAAGTATTTGGACTATTTTCGGTTTGATTATTGCCAATTCCCGATATGGAAGATGTTGCTGCTGTTACTGTTGGTTCAGATGATGCTGGTAAAGAGCTTATGCCTAACGACTGATTACCACTATCAAACGCCCCCAACCTCAATAAATTTTCTGCTTCTAAGACAAAAGGATTTCTCGGCTGAGGTGCAGGCGTGTTATTAACCATTCCTGGTACAGCATTGGATGTTGTGCTGTTAGCAGACTGTTGTTTGCTAATTTCCTGGAGTAAGTTGTTGCTCTGATTTGCCTGAGATTTTTCCTTAGGGTTACTAGGTGGTATCGGTAGACTTACCTGATCAAAGTCATTAAACAAAGCTGGTAAGTTATCAATATCTGCCGCAATGGCTTTATCTTCTGCTGATAAGGAGTTATTAGGCTGAACAGAAGTGAATTCTTGGTTTGGCTGGTCAGTAAACACATTTGGATTAGACAAGTATTCCTGAATTACCAACCCTAGCACGGATAAAAAAATTGCTGTTCCCCAAAAACTAGGTTTGCCTAAATTTAATAACCTGGCTTTGAGATAGCGTAAGTAGGCGGGGGGATAATGGCGATGTGGCATAGCTGCTGAAATTTATTAGTAGGTGTCAAAACTTGATCAAAGCTTAAAGCAACGACTGTCAGAATTTTTGGCGTTTTTTGAGTAAATGCTTCAGTCGAAGTAGATGATGACTTTATCCTAGCGTTTCAAGATTTTTTAGTCATTAGTCATTAGTCATTAGTTAGTTATTCTCCCAATCTCCCCATCCCCCCAGGGCTGATTCGTTCCCTAAAAGGGTTAAAATTGCAAGGGCAAATCCACAATTAAGACCGAAAATTTTGGCATCTTCAGTCCGAAATACCTGATTCTTCTTTGCGTCTTTGCGCCTTTGCGTGAGATTATCCTCTTGACAAATCTCCAACACAAGCGAATGAAACAGCCCTGCCCATCCCCCTATCTGCTTCACCGTTGAGCAACCCGCATCAATAAGAATAAACCGATTCCCAAAAACAGAAAGTTAGGTAACCAAGCTCCCATGAAGGGGGAAAGGATACCTGCTTGTCCCATTGCACCACTAATAAAGAAAATTAAGTAATAGGTAAAAATTACGATGACGCTCACAGCAAAACTTGTTCCTCGCCCAGTCCGTTGGGGGATACTTCCCATGGCTGCACCCACTAAGCCAAAGACTACACAGACAAAAGGCAAAGAAATTTTTTGTTGGATACGTACTTGAAGTTTACGAATTTTTTGCCGATCGCCACCGATCCGTTCTACTGCTAATTGTTCTAGGGATTCGGTAATATTCATTTCGCCGTAGTCCCGGCTTTTTTCTGCCAAATTTAACGGTGTGCGCGGTAGTTGCAGTTGTTGGTGTTCAAACCGTAAGATGTTGCGATAGGAGCGATCGGGTGCTACTAAATAGACCGTGCCGTTGTAGAAATCCCAAACATTGTGAGAAGCGTTCCACTGGGCAGATTCTGATACCACAATTTGATTGAGACCTTCTGTGGAGCGATCAATAATTGTTAAACCTTTCATGCGCTTACCATCAAACTGGTCGGCATAAAATAAGCGTGTCAGTATTCTACTTTTGCTACCGTCTGGCTGTGGGATGTCCCGATATTCAGGATAAAAAATATTTTCCTGTTTAAAAGTGGGCTTATCTGATTTGAGGGCTTGCTCAAGGGTAAGAGTTGCTTGGTAATTGGCGGCTGGTGCTATTTGCTCGTTAAAGACAAATGTCATGCCTGTGACTACAAGACTTAACATCACAGCAGTTAACACCATGCGATAGACACTTACACCACAGCCACGCAGGGCAATTAATTCACTCTCGCTAGAAAGACGACTATAGGTCATCAAAGTAGCCAGCAGCGTGGACATGGGAAAAGCTAAAACAATAAAATTTGGCAGCTTTAATAAAAAAACCTGAATAGCGATGTTGATTGGCAGTCCAGACTCGACAATTCTCCTCACTAGGTCAAACACAGCATCAATAGTCACGCCAAGTGATGAAAAAGCTCCCACACCAAATAAAAATGGTGCCACCAATTCATTGGTGAGGTAGCGATCCATGATCGTAAAAGGCAGTAGTGAATTGAGGTTGTAAAAAGACTTGAGCTTCTTTGATAACATAAGGAACTATCAAGATTAAGTATGGGCACCCCAGGTGAAGCAAAGCACGAATATTCTCTTTAAAATTACATAATTATCACCAACTAATTTTCAGAAACTCAGAAAATGAAACGAATTAATTAGGTTTTAATAGGTAAAAATAAAAAATGCAATTATTAATGATTAATTTATGCTTGAAAGTTATCCCCTAAATAGTATTGCCGGACAAGGGGATTATTATAAAGTTCGTCAGCATTACCAAAAGCGAGAATTTGTCCTTCACGCATAATATAGGCGCGGTCAGTAATGGCGAGGGTTTCGCGGACATTGTGGTCTGTGATTAAGATACCCATACCGCGATCGCGTAGTCGTGCCACAATTTGCTGAATTTCGGAAACCGCAATTGGATCAACTCCGGCAAACGGTTCATCCAAAAGTAAAAATTTCGGGCCTTCTCGTCCCGCAGCCAACGCCCTAGCTAATTCCGTCCGGCGGCGTTCGCCACCAGAAAGTTGAATTCCTTTGCTATTGGCTACTTTTTCCAAGCGAAATTCCCGCAGTAAAGCTTGTATTCGCCTTGACCACTCCCATCTTGGCACATTGGTTTGCTCTAACACCAAAAGGATATTATCCCGTACCGAGAGTTGGCGAAAAACACTTGCTTCCTGGGCTAAATAGCCAATGCCTAATCGCGCTCTTTTGTGCATGGGCATTCCGGTTATTTCCAAATTATCCAGCCAAACTCTTCCCTGATTAGGCTTTTCTAAGCCTGTAGCAATGTAAAAGGTCGTCGTTTTACCCGCACCATTTGGGCCTAGTAAGCCGACGACTTCACCTTGGGCAATGGAAAGATTGACGCGATTGACGATATTTTTTTTACCGTAAGATTTGTGAATATTTTCTAAAACAATTTTCACTATTCGCGTCCTTTCTTAGTGGTTGATGCTAGTTAGAACGATTTAAACTTGGTGTCGCTGGGGCAGGTGTAGGGGCTTGACTGCCAATTTCTGCATCGTTCACCATATAGGTAGACTCTACCTGTCGGTTGGCTTGGGGTAAAGCGACAAAGCGTCCTTCATCAATCAGATAAGTCACTTTCTCCGCACGGATACTATTGACCCCCTGTTGTAAAATATAAACGTTGCCACTGAAATCAATCCGACGTTCTTTGTTGAAATACTGTGCCTGAGCTGCTGTTGCTTGCAGTTGACGGGCAGGATACAACATTTGCACGTTACCGCGAGCAGTAATTACTTGAGTATTCGCGTTATATTCTTGCACATCAGAGCGGATGGTGAGAGGGCGATTTTCCCCAGATGTTTGTGCAGTAGCAGTTTGCACTTGGGTAGGAAATGTCAACACACCCAAAAATGCTGCTGGTAGCATCAAGGCAAATCCCAAGCGACGCATCTGTGATATTGGCAATTGATAGTAGGGCTGCATAATTAATTACGAATTTAGGATATCAGCTTGTATACTAATTATCTCAATTACTTTGTCCAGAGATAAAATCTACAATCTGGAGTAACTTGGGATAACTACTGGCTGAAATATTGACGCTTTGCCAAACCTCAAGGTTTCGCCATTGAGTAAACAAGTTGATTTGACATAAATACTACTCGATGACTCTTGTGGAAGCCATTCTTGGTATAGAAAGCCTCAGCCAGTCCCTCTTTTAAGGTTAGAAGATAAACTGAGCTAACGTGGAATGTTAACAGTGTGTCTACTAGTTGATGAAGCAGGTTGGTTCCTATTCCCTGAGCTTGTTTGTCAGGCCGGACACAGATTGTTTTCAACTCGAAGCGAAGAGTGTTTTCCCATTGCTCACAATTGCCAACAACAAATCCCAGGATCGCTTTTTTTCTCCATATAAACCCGACAAATCCGGGTGTGTTGAGGATTTCTTGCAACCGGATTCTCGCTGTTTCCATAGTCCATTGCTGATTCATCGGTTCACCGTTGAATACTTCAACAGCTAACTGAGCACATTCATCCAAATGCTCAGTGGTAAATGCCAAGATATTTTCTTCCATTTTTGATGGCAATGATTTTATTCTGTATCAATAATATTGGGAAATAAGAAAGAGCTTCCCATTCCCCAACTTAATATCCTGGATTACCTCAATACTGCTCGGTTAGGCAAATTCGTGAGCCGAAAACCCTTGTAGAGACGTTACAGGGAACGTCTCTACTAATCGTTAATCAGCACAATCCGAGGCAAAGGCAAAACCTGATGATCACCCAAGTTACCAGCGCTTATTTTGTCTGTACTTGTTTGTTGTAATGCTGTCAACAATGCAGCACTTTGGCTCAAGAACTCGTCCACATCAATGCCGCCGTAAACAGATGGATAACGTCGCAGGCGATTGCTGCCTTCTCCCAGTAAAATTACCGCACCTCGCCAGTTGCGATTACCCAGATGATACAATGCCACGGCAATTTGTAAAATGCCTTGATAAAAGGTTTTTTCTGGTTCGCTTGCTTCTATCCACAAAGCCTCTAAAGTGTCATGACAGGCGTAGAACTGTCCAGAATTAAACTGTTCTACACCTTGCCAAAACTCTTGGGGCATAATTTCGCTCATGCCATGCTCTCTCGCACTTCTTTGATTGTTTCTAAAGAGATATCTTGTTTGTCTCCAGCAAACTCGTTATCCGGTGTGAGGAACAGCATACAGTGACATTCTTTGCGTTCTCTCATAGGGACACAGGGACAGTTCCAATATGTAGCATTGACTTCAGCTTCTTTGTCTTCATAGTGGCGACAGGGACACAAAGGCGCACCTAGTTCGTCTTTATGTTTGGCTAGTCCTTCAATTACCACTGCGGTCACAGAAGGTTCAGAACAGAAGTAGGTTCCTGTACGCTTGGCGTATTGTTCGGAAAAGTGCCGCATTGCCTCTAGGCTTTTATCGGTGGATTTTGTGTTATTTTCTGATGAGATCATGGGGATCGGTGCTCATAATTTAAATATTTCTTTGCATTGTACCTCAGCCTCGTGGGGCTATTGATGGGGGTTTTTCCCCAACCTTTAAGGAGTTCTGAGTAAATTTAACGAAGGAAGAGGGAAGAAGAAAGAAGGAAGAAGTCTTCTTTCTTCTGTTTAAATCCCCACTTCGACAGGTGATACAGTGAGCGGCTCGAGTGACTTGTACTGAGCCTTGTCGAAGTAGCCTTCGCCGAACTCCTGTCGAACTGCTCAGTGACCACCACTAATTTTCCTTCTGACTTCTGACTCCAACAGCACTTCCTTCTTTAAGACATGTTTCTAGTCAGTGAGTTCATGATGCACGTAATGGTTTTTGCAGTTGTGGTTGCAATGCTTGTTCGCTTTGCACAAGGATACCAGGGTGATCCCAATTAATTACTGTTTGTTCTGGTGTTGAAGTCGTCTTCTGCCACAATACCCAACGACTACCCTGTGGTAAGGAAGAGAGGCTGAAGGGGTTTTGAGTTAGCCAAATCAAAGGATTTTTCTGGCGATCGCTAGTGCTAAAATCTTCTTGATATGTGGTTGCTGCTAAAGTTTCTAAAACCACGCGATCGCCTTTCATTAAACCTGTGGCGGCTGTCCACAGTTGCACTGGCATTTGCTGTTTTTGTGCGTAGAAATACAGTGATGCTGCGGTAATTACTGCTTGTTCAAAGTTGTCTGTTTCCCAATTACTAGAACTATCAAGGGCAATAATTATCTCCTGTCCACCTGTAACTATTTCTAATTCCCGCACCCGTAATTCCCCGTAGCGGGCACTGGTACGCCAGTGAATTAGACGAGTAGGATCGCCAATGCGGTAGGGACGGAGCGATCGCACTAATCCCGTCGTGGCAGTCTGCAAGGGTCTACCACGGGAATTGCTGCTGATGCTTTCTTCTTGCCCGATTTCATCTACCAAGGGACAAGTAGTCAGAGGTAACACGGTGGGATAAACAATCGCCGTTACTGGACACTCACGCTGACGACGACACCAAAACAATCCTAAAGGCGCGCCAGAACCAAGTTCCACTGTGTGCCAGCGATAAATACCCCGGCGTTGAGTGGGTTGATAGTATACCCAACGGTAACTACTTTGGCTCTTAATTGTTTCAATTGCCGTTTTTACTGGTTTTCCTAAGACAAAGGGCAGTATATCCTCAACTTGTAGCAAGCTTACAGGTTGTCGTGTTTGATTGCAGATTTCTAATTCCACAGTTAATTCATCGCCTGCTGATACAGGTGAAATGGAGTGGCGTATGACAACTAGACCAACAAGCGATCGCGGTGGTAAAACTGCTGCTATACCCAAAAGAGCAAGACTAACGCCGCTAATCGCATACAGCCAGCCTGCCATTGTATTCACAGCAGCCCCAAAAAAACAAATAGCAATTACCGCTAGTACCCAACCAGTATATGCAGGGGCACTAGCACGTATTTCTAACCAATTGGTGATGGGTTTAATGATTTTCATGTTTCTTTTTTAACCCAACACCAAGAAAAATTCACAGTGTCTCAGGGGTTGGTAAAAAAGCCATAATATTAGTATTTGTAATGTATCTTGGCTAAAAGGCTAATTTATTTATGGAATCAGTGATTTCTGAACACATCGAAATCACGCCTCATGTATGTGGTGGTAAACCACATATCGTCGGCCATCGAATTCGAGTACAGGATATTGTTATCTGGCACGAACGACTAGGATTGTCTTCAGATGAGATAGTCTCTCAGTATCCCAGCATTACCTTAGCTGATGTGTATGCGGCTTTGGCTTATTACCACGATCATCTAGAAGAAATTAGGCAACAGATTCGAGATGATGAAGAGTTTGCTAAACAGTTACAAGCACAAACTCCTTCTCTACTCCAGCAAAAACTAGGAAATCGAAATGTTCAGAACGATTCGATTTCACCTTGATGAAAATGTCAGTAATGCGATCGCGGATGGGTTGCGTCGTCGTGGTATTGATGTGACTACCACCCCTGAACAAGGACTCATCTCTGTATCAGATGAGGAACAAGTGTTGTTTGCACTAAATGAGGGTAGAGTCATCTTCACTCAGGATGCAGACTTTCTGCGTCTACATCAGGCAAATGTTAAGCACGCTGGTATTGTCTACTGTAGTCAAGGTAGTCGGTCAATAGGCAACATTATACGCAGCTTGATTATGATCTGGGAGTGGTTGGATTTAAATGATATGAATAGCCGTGTTGAATTTATTTGATGGGAATATAGCGTTTTTCAGTCTAGTGAAGTACAATAGCAAGAATGGGTAAACCAATTATAAATATCAGTTAAGGAGACTTGATTAAAAGCACTTTCAATTGCTTTTGCTAAGTCTGGATAACTTCTAGCCTCAAGAGAACGTAGTAAATTTTTTATTTTTGACCAACAGTTTTCAATTGGTGAAAAATCAGGAGAATATGGTGGTAAATAGATCAATTTAGCTCCAGCCGATTCGATTATTTTCTCAATATCTCCCCCTTTATGAATTGAACAATTATCCATGATTACACAAGCACCTTTCCACAGCTTTGGAACTAATTTTTGAGAAATGTAAGCTTCAAATGTCAGTCCGTCATATGCTCCTAAAATACTATATTGACTAATCACGCCTTTGAGAGCAATTGCTCCAATTATAGAGACATTTTTACAGCGTTTTTGAGGTCGTGAGCCATGCGCTCTTTTACCTTTTTTAGAACGAGCGGAGTGTCTTATTAAAGATAGATTAGCTCCTGCTTCGTCAAGAAAGACAAGGTTTTCCGCCGGTATTCCATGAAGTTGAAGCCAGAACTGTACTCTTAATAGTTGAACTCTTTCCGTCTCTTTCTCTGAGGCGTGCAATGTTTTTTTTTAAGGCTTATTTCTATCCTCTGTAACATCCTGTCTACCGTAGATATACCAATTGTTATTCCTGTTTTTTCTTTGAGTTCTGAGCGAATTTCTGATAAAGTCGAGTCATTCTTAGCTTCAACTATTTCTTCAAGAATCTTCATTTGTTCTTCGTTGAGCTTTGGAGGAGTTTGTTTTGTCCTAACTTTAGGAGCGATATTTGCTGTTTCTCTATATTGCTTTAGTAATTTCTCAATAAAACCTAAACTGACACAAAATTTCTTTGCTAATTGACGTTGTGATATTCCACCGGACAAGTATGTATCAAATATTTTTTGGCGGAAGTCGAGGGAATATGGTTTCATTTTTACCCTTGAGTAGATGCACTGATTTATCTTAATTAGTGTACTTCATTAGACTAGTAAACGCTATAGTACATCTGCGGGATATTAAGGATGGAGAGCGATCGCTTTGCGACCTCGATCCTACCGACAACTTTTATTGGCGGTAACGTCGGCGTTCTTGTAATTCGAGAGAACGGCATGAACCCTGTAAAGCATATTCAGTTGCTATTGAAACTCCTTGTCTACCGGTAGATGAAGGTTTTAATTTCCAGCTACGCGCTTGTCTCAAAGTTTCTTCATCCAATATGGGGTTTCCACTAGAGCGAACAAGACGCACATTCGTCACATTACCTTTCTCGTCAGTATCGACAACTATCTCCACTCTGCCTTCTATTGCTTGTCGTTTTGCTGACTCTGGATACTGAACACTGCATTGAGTACAACTTGCTCGACTATTACTTGAATTGTTAATTTTGCGAGGTGTTGGTTCTATCACTACTGCCGGACGTCGTCTTATTCTTTGTTCATTGCTAACATTAGTACCAATACCAATACCAGAGCCACTTGGGTTATTTGACGGGACTTTACTACCTCTAACGATAGGTCTATGCCTTCGGCTTGGGTTGTTTGACGGAACTTTACTACTGCTAACGCTGCTGTTTCGACTTGCTCTTAAGTCTCTTACCCTACTCAAACACTGGGTTAGTTCCTCATTACGTGTTTCTGGGATTTGAACATGCAAAGACTCTTGAACTTGCTCAGGCTGCTCAATTGCTTTGATTGGTTGATATTCTTCAGATGGTAGTGGGAGTAAAAAATTGCTTATACCTGATAGCAGTACACTAATCTGCAAAGCTATTGAAGCGATCGCATTGTCAGCAAAAAAAACTCCAGGAATACTAGAAAAGCTCATAATCTATGTCAGCTAGTTATTAGCGGAGGTTGCTAGTACAGCAATATTTTACAGTACATCAGTCTGGTTTTTCTTTGAAGGGCTATGTTAACGACGATATTACGGCAATTCAAAGAAGATTTATGGAAAAATTAAACCGCTAGAAACCTTTGAATTATATCTTGACTGAGTTCGTCGGTTGAACCGGAGGCGACAATACCACCTTTTTGCATGGCGTAATAGTAATCAGCCTGACGCACAAAGTGTAAATGTTGCTCTACCAATAAAACAGAAATGCCTGTGGTTTCGACGATGCGACGGACTGCGGCTTCAATTTCTAAGATGATAGAGGGTTGAATGCCTTCGGTGGGTTCATCTAAGACGAGTAATTGGGGTTGTCCCATTAAAGCACGGGCGATCGCTAGTTGTTGTTGTTGTCCACCACTTAAATCACCACCCATTCGCGACAACATTGTTTTTAAGACAGGAAATAAATTAAAAATTTCTTCAGAAATTTCTGGTTTTTTTATGGGTTTGCGTCTAGCTTCTAAGCCTAGTAATAAATTCTCTTTGACTGTCAAACGGGGTATGATTTCTCGTCCTTGGGGAACATAACCTATTCCCATTTTTGCCCTTTGATCAGGAGTTTTGGGGTTGATTAATTCCCCTGCTAAGTTAATTGTGCCACTGCGGGGTGGGAGTAATCCCATAATTGTTTTGAGTAGGGTGGTTTTACCTACACCGTTGCGTCCAATTAGACATACCATTTGCCCGGATGGTACGCTCAAGTCTACGTTACGCAGTATGTGGCTTTCGCCGTAGTAGACGTTAATGTTGGAAATTTTTAGCATTGTCGTTGTGTTGAATGGCAGTTGATTTACTCGCGCAAAGGCGCAAAGGCGCAAAGGAGGAAGAAGGAGAATTCTTCATCTATTCTTGCTGTTGTCCTAGATATACTTCGATGACGCGGGGGTCATTTTGGATTTCGGTAAAACTGCCTTCGCACAGTACTGAACCTTCGTGGAGGACTGTAACTTTACGGGCAATTTGACGCACGAATTCCATGTCGTGTTCAATTACTAAAATTGAGTGGTTTTGGGCTAATGTTAATAGGAGTTCGCCGATGTTATGAGTTTCTTCGTCTGTTAACCCGGCGACTGGTTCATCTACTAGTAGTAGGTCAGGGGATTGGGCGACTAACATGCCAATTTCTAAGCGTTGCTTTTCTCCGTGGGAGAGTAAGGCTGCGGGGATGTCTGCTTTGGGTGTTAAACCGATGGTTTCTAATAATCCTTTAATATTGTTTTTTTCGGCAGGTTGAGACTGTCGAAATAAAGTTGAAAGGACGTTTTTATTACGGTTGCTGGTAATTTCTAAATTTTCACGGGAGGTTAAGTTTAAGTAAATTCGAGGTGTTTGGAATTTCCGTCCAATTCCTAATCGAGCAATTTGATGTTCAGATAATGAACGTAGGTTTTTCCCTTTAAATAAAACTCTACCAATGCTTGGTTGCACTTTGCCTGTAATGACATCCAAAAAAGTTGTCTTTCCTGCACCGTTAGGACCAATTACTACCCGCAATTCTCCCGCATCCATGCTGAAGTTTAGTTGGTTTATCGCTTTAAAACCATCAAAACTTACAGTTACGTTTTCAGTTTCCAAGATTTTGGCGTTCATTTTGCACTTCGGGATCGTCTTCTAAAGAGGGATATGTAGCAATTTGTTGACGGCGGTGGAAAAAAGCCATTTTTTGACTTTGCAACCATCCCATGATGCCGTCAGGGAGAACTGTCACCACAATTAAAAACAGTCCGCCCTGGAAAAATAACCAGTATTCGGAAAATTCTTCACTGAAAAAGGTACGGGCATAATTGACTAATAATGTACCCACAATTGCCCCAGTTAATGTAGCACGTCCCCCCACTGCTACCCAAATTACCATTTCAATGGAAAAAGCAATATCCATTGATCTGGGTGAGACAGAACCACTTTGAAGAGTGTAAAATGCTCCGGCGATACCTGCGATCGCACCGGAAACTGCAAACACCAAAACTTTAAATTCTGTGGGGTTATAGCCGGAAAATCTCACCCGACTTTCATCATCACGAATGGCTATTAATAATCTGCCAAAGCGTCCACTTGTCAACCAGCGACAAATTCCGTAGGTGGCGGCGAGAAAAACTACTGTCAGACTGTAAAAAATGAATTGTGTTTTGCTATCGTTGACATCTGCTCCCAACAAAGTTCTAAAACTTGTGAGTCCATTTGTACCGTTGAATAGTTGTTGTTGACCATTAAAAAAGTTGAAAAATATAATCACTGCGGCTTGAGTGAGTATAGAAAAATATACACCTTTGAGACGATTGCGAAATACTAAATAGCCAAATAATCCCGCTAGTAAACCGGGAATCACCACCACAACCACTGTCGCCACGGGAAAAGAATAAAAAGGTTGCCAAAACCGAGGTAATTCAGTAATACCAAACAACCCCATAAAATCAGGTAATTCGCCAGGGGGAACTTGTAATTTCAGGTGCATTGCGATCGCATATCCACCCAAACCAAAGAAAATCCCATGTCCCAAACTCAATAATCCGGTATAACCCCAAATCAAATCAATACCTAAAGCCACAATCGCCAGCGATAAAAATCGCCCCAGCAAATTCAGACGAAACTCTGACAGCACAACTGGCATAATTAAGATGAGGATCAGTGCGATCGCCACCACCATCCCAACCTCAATTAAAACTAACCTTCCTCCTTTCTGCTTCATTCTCTGAGTCCTCTGCGCCTCTGTGGTTCAAACATCAACAGTACGACCCTTCTGGGGAAAAATCCCCGCAGGCTTCCACTGTAAAAACGCGATAATCAATGCAAACACCATCACCTTTGCCATACTGGTTGTCGCAAAGAAATTGAAAAAATCTGCTAAAGGCTGAATCGGCGATAACAAAAAAGCCAAAGTACCAGAACCAATTAAAAAATTAGCCGTACCAATTCCCAAAGCAGCGACAATAGTACCTGTCAAATTACCTACACCACCGACAACCACCACCATAAAAGTGTCGATAATATAGTTCTGTCCAGTATTTGGCCCTACAGAACCGAGTAAACTAATGGCACAACCAGCCACACCAGCCAACCCCGAACCCAAGGCAAAAGTAATCGCATCAACTTTTTGTGTAGGGATACCCAAACAAGCACTCATACTGCGGTTTTGCGTCACAGCCCGGATTTTTAATCCCCAATTAGAACGCTGCAAAAATAGATAAATTCCTACCACACAAATTATTGTCAAAGCAATAATAAATAACCGAGCAAATGGCAACTGTACACCACCCAAAGCTATGCCATCTTGTAACCAAGTTGGAGCCGTGACATCTAAATTTCGAGGCCCAAAAAAAGGCTGATTCAGTGCTTGCTGTTCACTTAATAAATTGCTGGTGACGATTGTTATTCCTAGAGATAGTAATAATATTACTGCCACAAACCAATTACGAACTTTTCCCCAATTGGTGCGAGAATTTAAAATCCGTAAACTTCCAAAAAACAACAAACAAAATAAGACTATACCAATTACCAACAACCAATTCACACTGCGAACAAACTGTTGGAAAATTAAACTCACTCCCCAAGTTGCTAATAAAGTTTCGAGAGGTCGTCCATAGAGATAACGAATCACCCCTCGCTCTAAAATTAACCCCACAGCAGCAGTGAACAAAAAAGCAAAAATCAAAGCCAAAAATATATATAAATCAAACCAAACCCCACCCAACTGTTTACAGGCATTTTGCACAACAAATGTTGTATAAGCACCAAACATCATCAATTCACCATGCGCCATATTAATGACGCCCATCAACCCAAAAATAATTGCTAATCCCAACGCAGCAATTAATAATACCGACCCAATACTAATACCATTAAATACCGCCTCTAAGAAACCTGTTAGCACCTATTCTTCTCCCACAAATCTCAACTAATCCTGAGCAAATGTCACATAATTCGTAATCAGTAATTAATTACGAATTACGAATTACGAATTACGAATTACGAATTACAAATTAGTATTAGACTTGCTTGTACTTACCGCCTTTAGCTGGATCTGACCAATCACAACCAAACCCCTTAGTTTCTTTCACAAATTGATTCCAAGGCACTGGCTCAACTGGTGCAGGAGTAGCATAGACAATATCAAATAAACCATCTTGCCGGACTTGACCAATCCGCACAACTTTAGAAATGTGATGATTGGCGCTCATTGTAACTTGACCTTCCGGCGCATCTATAGTTTGACCGTAAGCCGCAGCGCGGACTTTATCTAAGTCAGTAGTGCCAGCTTTTTCTACTGCTTGTTTCCACAAATAAACTGCGATGTATCCTGCTTCCATTGGGTCGTTGATTACCCGGTCTACACCATACTCTTTTTTGAAGGCTTCTACAAATTTTTTGTTAGCAGGTGTGTCTACTGTTTGGAAGTAGTTCCAGGCAGCATAATGACCTTGAAGATACTCAACACCAATGGCTTTAACTTCTTCTTCTGCAATACTTACAGACATAGAGGGATATTTTTCTGGCGTCAATCCAGCCCCCCTTAATTGTTTGAAGAAAGCAACGTTGCTATCACCATTTAAAGTGTTGTAAATTATACCACCGTTGGGCAAAGCTTGCCTGATTTTAGTGATAATAGGTGTAACTTCTACGTTACCTAGGGGTAAGTAATCCTCACCAACTGTTGTGCCACCTAAAGCCTCTAGTTGAGCTTTAATAATTGTGTTAGCAGTCCGGGGAAAAACGTAGTCGGAACCAACTAGAAAGAATTGTTTACCTTTATTTTTTAATAGCCAATCAACAGATGGCTCAATTTGTTGATTGGGAGCAGCACCAGTATAAAAAATGTTTTTAGAACATTCTTGACCTTCATACTGTACTGGATACCAGAGCATATGGTCTTTGCTCTCAAATACTGGCTTCACATTCTTGCGGCTAGCAGAAGTCCAACAACCAAAAATAACGGCGGTTTTATCCTGGTCAATGAGCTTGGTTGCTTTTTCTCTAAAAGTATCCCAGTTAGAAGCACCGTCTTCAGTAATTGCTTCAATTTGTTTACCTAAGACACCACCAGTAGCGTTAATTTCTTTGATTGCTAATTTTTCAGCATCGACAACACTTTTTTCACTAATAGCCATTGTGCCACTCAGGGAGTGCAAAATACCTACTTTGATGGTGTCACCACCAGTAGCAGCAGCCGGAGAAGCTGTTGGACTGTCTGTAGCGGTTGGGGAGTTATTCGCACAAGCCTTCAGTAAAACGCTGCTACCGATAGTTGCAGAACTGTAGATTAAAAACTTCCGTCTGTTAAATTGTCTACTCATATCTTGATGAATTTCCTTCGGAATGTACCAGCTAACTCATGGAAAGCTGACAAGATTAATCTTTAAACTGAGATATTAGTGCGTTATTTTACTATTAAATTGTTATCTCTTATACAAATTATTCGGTTCACATCACAAAAAGTTAATTTTGCCTTTCTTTTCTCTTGCCTCGCAGACAAGAAGGGTTGAAGGGAAAGGGCTTCAATCAAGCGAATTAGTGCAAATATCTCATAGATTTTTGTTCATGGATGCCATTTTGGGATTTATGGAGATTTTCGGTAATTTCCATGTCTAGAAGTAATCAAGTTTGCTATGGTCACGACTAGTTGCTCTGGGTCAACAGGTTTAGCCACATGCATCTGAAAGCCAGCCTCTAAGGCACGGAGACGATCTTCACTATCAGCATAAGCAGTTAAGGCAACTGCCGGGACTCCTCCAACCTTGTCTGGCTTCAGCGCACGTATTTTGCGAATCAGGCTGTAGCCATCTTCACCAGGCATAGCAATATCACAGATACAAATATCAGGCTGTAACTCAGGTAGCATTGCCAATGCTGCTGCTGCTGATGCAACTGTCATGACAGTTGCGCCATCTGCTTCCAAGACGGTGGAGATGTAAAAGCGACTATCCTCGTCATCATCCACTACGAGAATTTCTAAGCCAGCAAGAGCTAGAGAAGCTTGTCTAAGGTCTTCCATTAGTGTTGGCAAAAGTAATAATTATTTGTAACGAACTGCTGGTTTTTGTCCTACACACCATACCTTTGGCAATTCTACTGCGATCGCAGCTTTTTTTTATGCCCAAATGATCCTGCTTCTCTCGCAGTGATGGTAGGTACTTCTATGACTCAACTCACCTAAAAATTCGGTGATCAAAGTCTTCTGTATCAGAAGATACCTTAATAAATTTCTATTAATAATTTTTGTGAAAAATGTAATTTTAGTTAATTTTTCTTAAATTTTATTTACATTACTGTAAACGGGGATTTACGTGAAAATACAGCAATTTTAAAAGAATTGTGGTCTACCCATGAAGGCAGTCAATAGTAAATAGCACAAAAGCAATTAATTAAGTCTGTACTTATAGTTATGCTTGGGCTGGGGACTATTCAACCATAAGGAGTATTTCAAAAATTTCACAAGACTGCTATACCACAACATGAGAGCCATCTCAAGACTAGTTGTAATCAATAGGACTTAAACATGAGTACTAACGATACTACCATCCCCTTCCAAGTTGACCTCAGCAACTGTAACAAAGAGCCAATTCATATTCCTGGCTCTATTCAGCCGCACGGAGTTCTTTTAGCACTAAAAGAAGCAGATTTAACTATCCTGCAAATTAGCAATAATACATTTGATTTAATTGGATTGAAACCTGAAGATTTAGTTAATAAAAATTTAAATTACTTGCTTGACTCAGACCAAATTAATTTATTGAAAAATTCTTTAACTCAAGATGATTTACCAATTATCAACCCCATTGATTTTAATATTAATACAGGCGAGCAATCTCTAGATTTTGATGGTATTCTTCACCGTTCCCATGAAATTTTAATTTTAGAGTTAGAACCTAGATTATTAGAAAAAAGTAATGTTTTTTTTAAATTTTATCACTTAGTTAAACAAGCGATGTCAAAGCTACAGATGGCATCAACTTTAACAGAACTGAGTCAGATACTAGTCAAAGAAGTAAAAAAACTTACAGGTTTTGACCGAGTAATGCTCTATCGATTTGATGAAAATTGGAGTGGTAGTGTTATTGCTGAAGAAAAACCAGAATATTTGACACCTTATTTAGGTTTGCACTATCCAGCTTCTGATATTCCCAAACAAGCTAGAAAACTCTATAGCCAAAACTGGCTGAGACTGATACCGGATGCTAACTATCAACCTGCGGCAATTGTGCCAACAAATAACCCTTTAACTGACGAGCCTTTAGATTTAAGCAGGTCAGTATTGCGAAGTGTCTCGCCTATACATATTGAATATATGCATAATATGGGCGTGACTGCATCCATGTCAATTTCCATCATGAAAGACGGAAAACTATGGGGATTAATTGCTTGTCATCATCAAACACCTAAATATATTCCCTATGAAATTCGCAATGCTTGTGAATTCTTGGGGCAAATGACATCTTTAGAAATGGCTGCTAAAGAAGATAGTGAAGATGTTGAATCTAAGATCCAGGTAAAATATTATCACTCCAAATTAGTGGAGTATATGTCATTAGAAAATAACTTCATTGACGGCTTAATTAACAAGCAACCAAATATCCTCAATCTTGTCAAGGCTCAAGGAGCAGCAATCTGTTTTCATGGCAATTTTTTTACAATTGGTAGCACGCCAGCACAACAAGATATTCAGGATTTAGTAGAATGGATAAATCAGAATTTACATGAAGATATTTTCTACACCAATTCGCTATCGCAAGTTTACCCAGAAGCAGAAAAATTGCGGGATGTTGCTAGTGGTTTGATGGTTCTTTCCATATCCAAAACTCAAAAAAACTATGTTTTATGGTTTCGCCCAGAAGTAGTACAAACTGTTGATTGGGGAGGTAATCCTAATAAACCTGTAGAAGTGAAAGCAAATGGCAGTAAACATATATCACCCCGCAAATCATTTGAATTATGGAAAGAAACAGTATTGTTGAAATCTCATCCTTGGAAATCCTATGAGGTGAATGCAGCGCTAGAATTGAGAAGCGCAATTATTGGCGTGGTGTTGCGGAAAGCAGATGAATTAGCCCAGTTGAATATTGAACTAGAACGCAGTAATAACGAATTAGATGCTTTTGCTTACATTGCTTCTCATGATTTAAAAGAACCACTGCGCGGTATTCACAATTACTCTAACTTCCTCATTGAAGATTACGGCGAAATCTTAGATGAAGAAGGTAAAACAAAGTTAAAAACATTGATTCGTCTGACTCAGCGCATGGAGGATTTAATCGATTCGCTGCTGCATTTTTCTCGCTTGGGAAGAGTAGACCTTTCTAGGCAGCAAACAGATATTAATAGTATCGTACATCGCAGTTTGGACTTGTTGAGCGCCAGAATTGAGGAGATGAACGTAGAGATTCGTATTCCTAGAACACTACCAACAGTGTATTGCGATCGCGTGCAGATAGTTGAAGTCTTTAACAATTTAATTGCTAATGCCATTAAATACAACGATAAAGCCGAAAAATGGATTGAAATTGGCTATATCGAAGAGTCACCAGCACCAATGGTATTTTACGTGCGAGATAATGGTATCGGTATTCAAGAAAAACATTTTGAGGCAATTTTCCGGATCTTCAAACGACTACACGGGCCAAGCAAATATGGCGGTGGGACTGGAGCAGGATTGACCATTGCCAAAAAAATTGTCGAACGACATGGCGGTAAAATTTGGGTAGAGTCAACCTATGGTGAAGGTAGTACCTTCTATTTCACATTGCAGGAGTAGACTGAACTGATGATTGGTAATTTTGCTAAACCTTTACTGGTGATTGAAGATAGCGACGAAGACTTTGAAGCTTTGTGTCGAGTCATGAAACGAGAAGCCGTTGTCAATCCTATCTTTCGCTGTACCGATGGCGATGAGGCGCTAGACTTCATTTACCAAACTGGGGCTTATAGCAGCCAAAAATCTCCCCGTCCGGCGATTATTTTACTCGACCTCAATTTACCAGGAACTGATGGCAGAGAAGTTTTAGAACAAATTAAGCAAGATGAAGACTTCAAATATATTCCCGTAGTTGTATTTACAACTTCGTCTAATCCTAAAGATATCGAAATATGTTATCGCTCTTCCGTAGCTAGTTATATGCTCAAACCAATCGATATCAACAGATTAGTTGAGACTATTCAAAGTTTCATAACTTATTGGTTAGATATAGTAATACTCCCTGATGCTGTTAGCAAATAGTTATGGTGCAACCGCTAACTGTTTTAATTGTCGATGATTGTCCTGAAGACCGCCAGGTTTATCGTCGCTATCTGTTGCAAGACCAGGAATACAGCTACACAATTCTCGAAGAAGAATCAGGAGAAGGAGCGTTGACATTATGTCGGCAGTTTCAGCCTGACGGGATTTTATTAGACTTTTTGCTGCCAGACTTGGATGGTTTGGAATTTCTGGCACAATTAAAACAGCAATCACAGGGAGTCATACCAGCAGTAATTATGTTAACTGGCTATGGCAACGAATCTGTGGCTGTACAGGCAATGAAAAGTGGAGTCCAAGATTATTTAGTTAAGGGACAAACAACAGGTGAGCGTTTGCGCTCAACTATCCATTCGGCGATTAAAAACGCTCAATTAAGTCAGGAATTGCAACGCAGTGAGGAGCGTTTTCGGACTTCAGTTGAGAATATGCTAGATTGCTTCGGCATTTTTTCAGCCGTTCGTCATGAAACGGGTGGAATTGTCGATTTTCTGGTGGATTACGTGAACGCCGCAGCTTGTGATTTTAACCAGAAAAGCAAGGAGGAACAGCAGGGCGAATATCTGGGTAAAATCCTCCCTAATCTGCGAGAAAATGGCTTGTTTGATGAATGTTGCCAAGTTGTAGAAACAGGTAAGCCTTTAGTTAAAGAATCATTAATCCAAACTTTCTTTGATATTCAAAAGAATTTCACCAGAGCCATTGATATTCGCATCACCAAAATGGGAGATGGCTTTGTCGCTTCCTGGCGAGATGTCACCGAAAAAAAACGCGCAGAAGCAAAATTACGAGAGAGTCAACAGTTCATTGAGCGCATTGCTGATACAACACCAGGGATTTTGTACGTTTATGATTTGATAGAACGGCAAAATATCTATACCAATATTCAAGTTACCAAGCTGCTGGGTTATACTCCCCAACAAATTCAGGAAATGGGCAATGAGTTTCTCGCATGTTTAATGCATCCTGAAGATTGGGCGCGATTTCCTGAACATCTGCAACTAATCGGCTCAGCTGATGATGGTGGTATTCTGGAGTTTGAGTATCGGATGCGACATGCTAGTGGTGAATGGCGCTGGTTTTGTAGTCGAGATACTGTATTCACCAGGAATGTTGATAATTCACCGCGCCAAATTGTGGGTACAGCTTTTGATATTACTGCTCGTAAGCAAATAGAGGAACAGCTACGCCTAAGCAATGAACGTTTCCAACTAGCGGCGGCGGCAGTCAATTGTCTAATTTATGATTGGGATTTAAAAAGTAATATTGTTGACAGAACTGAGGGACTAACCCGGATTTTGGGCTACTCTTTGGCAGAAACAGAACCCAGCCATCAATGGTGGACAGAGCAAATTCACCCAGAAGATAGAGCGCGCCTAAAGAAGCAATGCCTAGCTATATCTAATCAGGAAAACTACTATACATTTGAGTATAGAATGCGGCACAAAAACCAGCAGTATCGGTATGTGCTAGATCAGGGAATAATTATTAGAGATAGTTATGGGCAGGTAGTGCGAACAGTTGGCAGTACGACAGATATTAGCGATCGCAAACAAGCTGAAGCAGCATTACAAAAGAGTGAAGCCAAGTTCCGCCGGATTGTGGAATCCAATATAGTTGGTGTCTATTTCGGTGACTTCAACGGTTCGATTTATGAAGCGAATGATGCTTTTTTGAAAATGCTTGGCTACACCCGTGCGGAACTAGAAGCTGGAAATGTTCGCTGGGATGGGATGACACCACCAGAATACTATGACCTGGATCAGCAAAAAATCCGAGAACTGCAAATCTCTGGCGCTTGTACCCCTTTTGAAAAGGAGTACTTTCGTAAAGATGGGACTCGTGTGCCGATTTTATTAGGAATTGCTTTAATCGAAGGTAGAGAGAAGGACGGTTATAGCGTCTGTTTTGTTCTCGACCTTACCAAACGTAAACAAGCTGAAACAGCTTTGCGTCAAAGTGAAGAACGCTACCGTTATTTATCAGACCTCATACCACAACTCGTCTGGATTTGCAATACCGAAGGGGAATGTGAGCATGTCAATCAAAGATGGGGTGAATTAACTGGGCAAACGGTTGAGGAGGCACAGGGGTTAGGCTGGACACAAGTTATACATCCAGATGACTTCTCCTCAGTCATGCAGGAATGGACACAAGCCTTGCAGACAGAGAAACCTTACGAACAAGAATTACGCTATAGAAAACGTGACGGTAGCTATCGCTGGCATTTAGTTAGGAGTTTGCCGATTAAGGATGAGCAAGGAAATGTGATTAAGTGGTTTGGTACTAGTACAGACATAGACGATCGCAAGCGATTGGAAGCTGAACGCGATCGCCTGTTGCAGCTAGAACAAGCTGCCCGCACTGAAGCTGAGACAGCCAATCAAACTAAGGATGAATTTGTGGCTATGGTATCTCATGACTTGCGATCGCCACTGAATGCAATTCTGGGCTGGGCAAAGCTGCTGCGAACTCGGCAACTGGATGCACCCACTATTACCTTGGCTTTAGAGACCATCGAACGTAATGCCCAGTCTCAGGGAAAACTCTTAGAAGACCTGCTGAATATGTCCCGGATTCTCCGGGGCAAGTTACAACTGGAAATCAGCCAGGTCAATTTGGTGAATATTGTCAAGGCAGCTGTGGAGACGGCTTATCCATCTGCCAATGCACAGCACATTCACGTAAACTGTGCAGTCGATCAGTCAATTCCACCCATTGCTGGAGATGCTAACCGCCTGCTACAAGTTTTGGGCAATTTACTTTCTAATGCCATCAAATTCACTCCATCAGGGGGACAGGTAACAGTACGCCTGTCACACAGTACTCACAACTCAGTAATGATTGAAGTCAGTGACACTGGTATCGGCATCAGCCCTGAGTTTCTACCTTACATTTTTGATCGGTATCGTCAGGCAGATTGTACTCACAGACAAGGTGGGTTAGGACTGGGTTTAGCGATCGCTCGTCATTTGGTAGAACTGCATGGGGGGACTATTCAAGCAACTAGCGATGGTGTAGGACAAGGTACTACTTTTAGTATCAATTTGCCTTTGCACTTCATTTAACGTGAATTCGATAACCTCACCCCAACCCCAGGGCTGTTTCATTCGCTTGTGTTGGAGATTTGTCAAGAGGATAATCTCACGCAAAGGCGCAAAGACGCAAAGAAGAATCAGGTATTTCGGACTGAAGATGCCAAAATTTTCGGTCTTAATTGTGGATTTGCCCTTGCAATTTTAACCCTTTTAGGGAACGAATCAGCCCTAGAACTCTTGCATAAATATTTTTTGGTATAATGAAGGGTTATTTTTCTTGACGTTAAAGAAGTTAAAATAGCCACAATTTACAAAGTTTCTCATATTAACTGTTGCTGGAGAGTTCTTACTTAAAA